>Ga0307509_10004798_pt1 | contig 19221 bp, 10 predicted proteins | sample 10_EM_MG_FD_202245 | JGI IMG/M metagenome (GOLD analysis project Ga0307509, IMG submission 202245) | Populus trichocarpa ectomycorrhiza microbial communities from riparian zone in the Pacific Northwest, United States - 10_EM | ecosystem: Host-associated > Plants > Roots > Unclassified | place...
ATCAAAATCTTAATTCGTACCGGGTAAGGTGTTCTAAACATGATCTTAAAAATTCATTTCAAATTCGATAATGAATTGATGCCTTGATATTGAATTATAGGTTAGGGTTCTTAGACATGAATTGGGGAAAAAGTATTTTTTGTTAAAATTAAGTTAATTCATGTGTGGTATGTAGTTTATGAAAGTATTGTGTGAAGGGAAGGGGGCTGACGAATCTGGACAGACTCGTCTCCTGCCTTTCAGTAAGATTTTGGGTAGGAGGATGAGGGAATTAGGATCGGGTTCCTTTATATAAATTGTATATTTGGATGTTAGCTAACCAAGAAAACTGGTCTTGCTCAATTTGGAGATGTAAAACTCTAGTTATGGGTTACCAACTGAGCCTGAGTCATGACTGATTTTGTCAGGCAGTAGGACTGATTAGTTGATGAGTAATTTTGACTATCTTGGAGGTAGAACTGGGTTCTCCTTCCCCAGAGAACTTGTAGCCTCGTGTTTTAACTTTCTAACAAGATCAATCTCACTTAAAATGGAGTTCTAGAACTCTAGATATAGTTAAAAATATGATGAGTGTTCAAACAGTAACAGTTGTACAGTAACAGTTGGACAATAACAGTTCAATGTCTAGACAGTAACGGTTGGACAATAACAGTTCAATGTCTAGACAGTAACGGTAGACTTTCACATGAATACTATATGTAAGAATATAAAAGAATTGAGTCATACGAACACTTGCACATTGAGATACTAACTCTGAAAATATACATGATATATATATGTATGTATGTTATTATGAGGAAATGAACATGCATAGAAAGTAACATATGAGTAATGGATGAATATGGATTCTCTATAATATCGGCTTGAAGGAATCATAATAAAAAACTTCCTTGTGATTCAGGAGGAGCAACCAGGATTTGATCTTCTTTAGGGGAGGTCGCGAGACAGGCGGAGCAGGTGCTTGGTTTTCCCTCCTATTTGCACTTATACAATTTAAAATTCTTCTGGTGAAGGCAATTACAATAAATATCGTGTTCAATGTAAATAAAGTCTAGTGTATTTACAAGATTAGATTCGACTAATGGCATCCATGATAGGATTGCCGGGAAATGAATTACAAGATTAGCTTCTGCTAATGGCATCCGTGATAGGATTTTCGGGAAATGAATTACAAGATTAGACTTTGCAAGGTCACCCGGTTCATGCAAGTAAATAAGAGTATTCAAATTAAGAGTATGCAAATGAGTGTTAATTAGGTTTAAAAGATTTACAAGCAAAATATAAGTTGTCTGTTAGAATTCTTATGAATTCGATAGACAATTAATACTTCATTCGTATACATTACATGAGCATATATATATATATATATATATATATATATATATATATATATATCTATATGACTCTACTTTGTCAAGCTTATGTAAATATTTAACTTAAACAAAAGGGAATTAACGCGTTTATGTAGTATGCTTTTGTGTAAACCTTGATGTATTTATAAAAATTCAGCTTAGCATGTAGTATTTTAGTTATCTTGTAATTAACCCTTTTGAAATGCTTAACACTTATTATGTTGTAAATGTTTTCTTTGCATGCTAGTATTCCCTTTTCTTTTAAATTTTATGATATGATATGTGGGCTATGTTCATATTGAACTTACTCGTAGGATATATATATATATATATATATATATTGTGTGGATTGTATGAGGTGTTGAATTATGATTATTGATATAAGGTCCGGAATTATGGGACCTTGTGATGATGGGTTGATTGAGTAAATTGATAGTAGTCGATAACTTGAGATGTCCTAAATACAAACAAAACTCTGCCGAATTTTTGGTAGATTTCAAAAAAAAAAAATTACCCTCAAATTAATAGCATATGTTGGGATCTTTTAACATTGATCAAGTTGTACAATCGGACTGTTGCACACAACCTATTTATATGGGTCAATTGATAATGATATTTATATGAAAATCCCTAAAAGATTTAAAATGCCTGAAGCATATAATTCAAATCCCCCAAAAGTTTACTCAATCAAGTTACAAAGGTTCTTATATTGATTAAAGTAATCATGACGCATGTGGTATAATTGTCTTAATGAATATTTATGGAGAGAAGGGTATAATAATGATCCTATATGCCCATGTGTTTTTATAAAGAAGTCAGAATCTAATTTTGTTATTATTGTTGTGTATGTTGATGATTTAAATATTATTGGAACTCATGAAGAGATACCAAAGACAATAAATTATTTAAAAAAAGAGTATGAGATGAAAGATTTGGGAAAAACAAATTTTATCTTGGCTTACAGATCAATCATTTAGCAGATGAAATTCTCATTCATCAGTCAACTTAAACAGAGAAGGTCCTTAAAAGATTTTATATGGATAAAACACATCCATTGAGTACACCAATGGTTGTTTGGTCACTTGATGTGAAAAATGACCCTTTTAGACCTCGTGAGGATAACGAAGAATTACTTGGTCCTGAAGTACCCAAACATCAATGCAATTGGTGCGCTAATGTATCTTGCTAATAATACGCAGCCTGATATAACATTCTCTGTGAACTTGCTAGCAAGATATAGTTCTTCTCTTACCTAGAGACATTAGAATGAAATTAAACTCATTTTTTGTTATCTACGAGGAAATACATATATGAGCTTATTTTATTCAAATAATGCTAATTATGAATTAGTTGGGTATGCTGATGCAAGATTTTTATCTGATCCACATAAAGGTCGATCTCAAACAGATTATCTCGTTACGTGTGGTAATACTGTTATATCATAGAGATCCACAAAGCAAACATTAATTGACACTTCATCTAATCATGTTGAAATACTTGGAATCTATGAAGCCAGTCGTAAGTGTGTGTGGCTAAGATCAATGACTCAACATATTCATGGAACATATGATTCATCCTCCAGCAGAGGAACTCCAACCATACTATATGAAGACAATACTGCATGCATAGCTCAATTAAAGAAAGGATACATCAAAGGAGATAGGACAAAACACATCTCACTAAAATTCTTCTTCACACATGACCTTTAAAAGTATAGTGACATTGATGTTCAACAAATTTTTTCAAAAGATAATCTAGCAAATTTGTTCACTAAAGCATTAATAATGAAAAAGTTTGAAGGATTGCGGCACAATATTGGAATGAGACAACTTAAAGACATGAGATGATATATTTATGAGGGGGAGTTAATACGCACTGCACTTTTTTTTTCCTTGGCCTAGGTTTGTCCCATTGGGTTTTCCTTACAAGGTTTTTAATGAGGCTGTTTTCCAATGCATAAGGCTGTACAATAGACATCCAAATGAGAGTGTTATAAAATCATATATCGTATATGGATGTCTAAAGGCATTTTTATACCCCTTTTTTATTATGTTTATTCATTAGCATTAAGTTTATTTGAATCTCTCCATATTCATTTGAATCTACATCTTCTTATGACTTTGAGCGTACAAGTATTTATGTACATGTGCCTATAAATAGAAGCATTGTTGAGAGAATGTTGTACACACATATAATTATAAATTCATATAAAATAAAAGTGCTCCATCTTCATTCCCCCCTAATCTCCATTTCCATTGTTCTTATATATTCTATTTACTCTTTATTAATTATATTATTTTATTATTGTATGCTTCTTGATTATATGAACAAATGCCGGAACAAAAATATGTTATTGCTATGGGAGCATGTACAATTACAGGGGGAATGTTCAGTACAGATTTTTATAGTACTGTTCGGGGATTCGATAAGCTAATTCCTATAGATGTCTATTTGTCGGTCTGCCCTCCTAAACCGTAGGCGATTATAGATGCTATAACAAAACTTCGTAAAAAAATATCTCGAGAGATTTATGAAGATCGAATTAGGTCTCAATAGGATAATCGGTGTTTTACTACTAATCACAAGTTTCATATTGGACGTACTACGAAATAGGCTACAAAAAGTTTCATAATTTCGCAACAATTTTCTTATTTTTACTTTTGTGTTTTGTGCTAAGAAGGGTTATACCCCACAACGAACACAAAAATAGAAGCTTAGACAAACACACACTAAGTGTCCAGATATTAGATTTAGCAAAAATTGAAGTTTTTCATTGTAATGAGAGGTGAATTTAGAGTTGACACTCATGCATGAAAAACAACTTTCCATTGAAGCAAACTCTTAACGACATGTGTTAAAATTAATCAATTAAAAGTATTTTTTTTATATCTTTTCTCGATGCTAAAGTATGTCTAGTTAGCAAAGGATTATCTTTTTAAGACACACAATAGCCTATTTTGTGATTCTTATTTTTTGTGAAATGTTATTTTTACAACTTATACTTTTTGGATACATAAAACATTACTAAGATTTGTTTTTTCATCTCCATCAGTGTTTTCATTCTGACTTTATTGGTGTTTTGTTTCAAAATAAAATGCTAAAAAGATTTGCAACAACTGTCTTCTATAATCTTGAGTGCCATAGTCTCATCATTTTGCCTCAGTTAAAGGGTAAAATTATTGTTAATACAGTCTAAGTTGGCGATGTGTGTAGAAAGCACAAAAGGGAAAATTATTCTTGTCGAGTCATTTTGATTAGCTTTAACTTATGTTTGTTTAAAAATTTTGAATGTGTTACTTGTTGAGTGGAGTTTATTGACTTATTAATAATAAAATGTTTGAATTATGTATTATTTATTTGTAGTGAGCACTTGTATATCTGTTATACTTTAGAGATAACTAGCTACAGGTTTGCGTTACGCATCGGGCTGCACCCAAATAATTTTTTTGCGCTGAAAAAAAGAATGTTAAAGTCATTACAATTTTTTTGGGTGGCCAATGAGTCAGCATTGAAATCTTTTAACCCATCTCATTGCTTATATTCAATCAAACCAAATAAAATATTATGAAGTGGACATCTTATACTTAAATTTAATTACTTAATATAATTTAATTAAGAAATAAAACAACTTTAAAAGAAGTTAAATTTAACAAAGAATGACAAATAAAAAGACTAGGGATAACCAAACTCATTTTTAAAATAAGAGAAAAATCCTATAGAAACAAATAAAATTTTGGTATACCACGGATACCACTTGTTAAAGGGAAAATATAAAAGAATTGAAATTTACAATTAGCCAACAAAATCCAAAAGTCAATTAGTCAATTCAATTACATAAAGATATATGTTGCCAATTACTAAGAAAAATCACTCACAACACAAATATATTCATGCAAGTGATATGAGGAGATATATGTGCCTCAACTAGCCAAATGAACTTGAAACGACTCTTAACACTATCATTTGCTTAAACATCCACCACCATTTCCTTTAACATAGTTAATTTCACCCTTTTTAAAGGTTTTATGTTGTATTAGTATATATGTCATGTAACCAATTGGTTACACATGACATTGATTTTATTTATGTAAATATATTTAATTTTAATAAAGACTTTATTTATCTTTGATATTCATCAAATATTTAATTAATAAATCGAATATTTGATTAATGAATCTTGAGTAAAGATAAAGTTCTTGAAACAAAAATTATTTACAAAGAAAATTATAAAGTTGTTACAATTATGAGATTCTTATTGCATCAAAGCATTGTTCATAAATGTTCATGGTCAATGTTGTATTAAAACTAGACATTAATTAGAATAGTTGACACTGGTACATATTATATTCTTTCCTTTATGAAAGGAAACATATGTTCTCATAAGCCAAAGTATAAAGGATACCTAGAACTAATATGTAGGTGCTTATTAGATGAAATGTATACTGAGTTGACCCGTATGAAAATTTCATATGGAGAGATCACGTATCTCTATAAAAAAGCTCATGTGATGGTTTTGTAAGTGATCATTAGACTTGACATCATTTAGTTATCTTACATAGGGAATTTTATGTTTTGATCCTATTACATGTTGTCCTGATCAAATATAATAAATGAGCAGATATTGAGTATATCAAGAATTATAAGAATGTATTTAAGTAATCAAGAGAGAATTCATCACCCTTGGTAAATTAACAAAAATGTTTCATGTGTTCTTAAATAATATTGATTGTAAATCCATGCATAAAATGAAATGAGATTTGTAAAATGTTTCAAATCTTATTCAAAGAATTAATGACTATGGTGTTAAGGACAAACATAATTTGACATAGGAGACACACTTCAAATGTTCAAATTAAAATATTGTTGATGAAGATAAAATAATTACACTGAAATGTTAAGTTAACACACTTATGACTTTTCTAATATGTGAAGGATCATGATAGGTTGTAAGATATTGTATTTAATCTTCAAATATAAATCAATCAATTGTTGAATTGATAATAATTTAATTTGTTTAATTCTATTTTATTTAGGATTGTAATTTATATTTAGGCCAACTTATTAGAGAACTTAATGGATAACACACATAAAAACCATTTGTCAGAAATTAAATTGGGATGATTAATCAAGTGTGACTTGATGTAAATAAGTTTTAGAAATTGAGGACTAGAGTATAATTATATAGGGAATTACAATTTTAGACCTAGAAAAATCAAATAAGGATTTAATTGAATAAATTTCTAAAATTGACCTGAAATAATATATGTGATATTATTCAAAAGGTAAATTAATATTTTATCATTTATAGGGTAAATTGTATACTACATAACACCTAAAAAACACAAAAGAAAAGAGCTAGTACTCAAAGACATAACAATACCTCTTTCCTAAAAGGATTTAGGAGATTTATCATTAGTGGTTCATGTGGATTACTATTAGAGGCAATATTTGATAACTTGTGGTTTGCGACAACCTAGCCTTGAAGAAATTATTCAAAGCCAAAAAGAACATCCGATCTCCAGGTAATCTTCGTAAAAACCCTAAACAAATCTAGATCTATCTAACGGGATCCTTGGGACTAGAACAAAAATTAAACTTATTGTTTCCGCTGCATGTATGTGTTTCGGGAAATCCAATAGTGCATGTCCTTGGTGGGAGCATAAGGAATGAAGGAATGAACTGGGGTTGGTTAGCTAATGAGAGGACCTATCTCTACTATATTGAAACAAGGTTTTTATCTAGCTTATTTAACCTAAGTAAGGCTTGCTACTATTAATGCTGAAGACTAAGTAGCTACCCTATTTTAAATTTTGGTTCTAGACATGTGTTAAAGAAATTTCTTCCAATTCTTAAAAGATAATTTCTTGCTTACTGCACAATAGCTTCTCTAAATGTTTCTGCATATACTTGTGACTGATCACTCTTGGAGTTTTGTACATTGAACTTTTGAGTCTAGATAATTTTTTAGTTTGAAGCTTCTATATTAGATGTTCAAAAGTCCGCATGCATGCTAAAGCTCAATATTGAATTGCTTTGGCTTCTTTATATCATGATATAAACATATGTCTTGTATATGATTTATATTCAACTTGTGTTTACTAGTCTCTTTTGGGCATGTTAACTGATCTTGTATCTGTTTTCACTCTAATTTGGCAGTCTATTGCCTTGATGAATCTTCTCTAACTTATAAAGTGAGAAGAGGACTAAACTGATATCTAGTGCCAAAGTATGCCTTGTTAACAAGGAATATCTTTTCAAGACATGCAGTAGCCTATTTTATGATCTTTTCTTTTGTTTGTGAAATGTTATTTTTACAGCTTATACCTTTTGGAAACATGAGAAGATTTGTTTTTCATATCCATCAAGGTTTTCATTCTAACTCTATTGGTGTTTTGTTTCAAAATAAAATGCCGAAAAGATTTGCAACAACTATCTTCTATAATCTTGAGTGCTATAGTCTCATCATTCTTGTCGAGTCATTTTGATTAACTTTAACTTGCGTTTGTTTCAAAAGTCTGAATGTGTTACTTGTTGAGTGGGGTTTATTGAATTATTAACAATAAAATGTTTGAATCATGTATTATTTATTTGTAGTGGGCGCTTGTATATTCGTTATACTTTATAGATAGCTAGTTGTGGGGTCTGTGTTTCACAACGGATGACACCCAAATAATTTCTTGGCGCTAAAATAAAGAATGTTCAATTCATTAGAAAATTTTTTAGTGGCCAATGCGTTAGCATCGAAATCTTCTAACCCGTCTCCTTGCTTATATTCAATCAAATCAAACAAAATATTATGAAGTGGACATCTTATACTTAAATTTAATTAATTAATTTAATTTAATTAAGAAATAAAATAATTTTAAAACAAGCGAAATTTAACAAAGAATGATAAATAAAAAGATTCGGGATAACTAAAGTCATTTTCAAAATAAGTGAAAAATCCTATAGGAAGAAAATGAAAAAAAAATTAACAAAACCCAATCTTCAATTAAATAAAAGTTAAGTGATGAAACTTAAATGACATGAGTTAAAAAAATCATGAAGGGAACATCTCATGCTTATATTTAATCAATTAATTAAAGTTAATTCAATAAAATCTATGTATTAAAAAACTAAATTTAACAAATAACGACAAATAAAAAGACCCGGGTCATTTTCAAATCAGTAAAAATCCGATAGGAAGCAAATAAAAAAATTTACAGAGCCTAATCTTCAATTAAATAAATACCGAATGATGAAACTTAAAAATAAAAGAACAAAATATCATGAAATAAACATCTCATGCTTATATTTAATCAATTAATTTAATTTAATTAAAAAACAAAATATATCTTTTTAAAAAGCTAAATTTAACAAAGAACAACAAATAAAAAGACCCAATACAACTAGAGTTATTTTTAAAATCAGTGAAAAAATATATAGAAAGCAAATAAAACAATTCACAGAGTCCAATCTTCTATCAAATAAATATAGAAGGATGAAACAAAAAAAAACATGAGATTAAGAAAAGAAATAAAAAAAAATCAAGCAAACTCGAGCGAACCTCCTAAACCTGGGTTAATTTTAAAAACTCACAACTTGTGAAAGCCTAAACTTGGACTCAATCAAGAAACTCAATTCCTAACCAATATAACATTGAATGATGAAATCAAGAAAACAATCAATTTGAAAAAATTGCCAAAGTGAAAAAATAGCAATAAGAAAAATGGGGAACAAATTTAATAGAAAAAAACTTCAAAATGATGAAATTGTATAAAAAAATCAATTTTAAAAATTATCTCAAATAAGATAAATAGCAATAAAAAAACTAGGAACCAAACATGAAAAATGAAAAAAATTAAATAGGGATGAAATTGAAAAAGAATTCTAAATTTATAAATTGTTCTAAAAAAAATAAATAGTAATCAAAATAATAAGAACTAAATATGAAGGAATAACAAATTAAAGGGGTTTTTTTTAGATTTTAAAATGATATGCATTAAAATCAAGAGAAAAAAAGCAAAAGGCCACCGAATGGTCATTTAGCACTTGTGTCACCACATCATGGTTGAGACGCTAAAATAACTCAAACATCACTGTAAAAGGTGGTGTGTGATCACCAGACTGCCCCATATATGCTGCTCACAAATTGATGCGTGTAAAAAACGTATCAACAATTTTTTATAATTTTTATATTTATTGAATTACAAAACTACCCATAAACCAACCTGAAAATAACAAAAAAAAAATCGTAATGAAAATACCAAAATTCCCCTAAACTAAAGCTAAAAAAATTCAACTTCTAAGGGCATTTAGGCCATTTTATTATGCATAAAAAATTGAAAATACAAAAACACCCTTAGACACCAGTTTTAAGAATTTTGATTTTAAGAGTAATGTAGTTATTTTACTATTCATAAAAAATATAAAAAGACCAATTAATCTCTTATCGATATGGTAATGCCTAATGGATTCGTGTGAAAAGACCATATTAGCCTCAATAGCTAGTTATTTGGTTTGTTTTAAGATGGGCAAAAAGGTAATTTTATTGTGGACTTGCACATTGTTTTTACCATGCCTTTGAGATTTTTTTATAATAATTTTATTTGACTCATTGGATACCCGATATCACCCGATCATTTTAGATCGAGTGTTTACCTGGTTTGATCAAAATCAAAATATAATGGGTAAACATCTATAACAAATCTAGAGAGGATTTGGTTAAGAAACATACTTTTTTTCTATGCTTTCTCTCTTTCTCCCTTTCTCTTTCTTTTTCTTTGCATGTTTTGGATAATGAACATGGAACACCCCCACATAATTTCTATGCGGGCACATAAGATAACTAATAATAAAACAGATAAGAATCATGTAATCGTTTTTTCAGAACCTCGGGTGTACTCATACCCACCTTATAACACTATTCATAATCATCCACATATATTTCCAATCCAAACCATTGTAGGCAAATTTTTCAATACAATACTATGATGGAAGGACTTAAAATAGTAAAACATCATAATCTTATATTTATAATTAAAAGAATAAATTTATCGTCATTATTACAACTTTATCATAATAAAATAATAATCCTTAATAATTCAACAATTATGTTTAGTACATTCTCTCAAGAACTAATATGAATACCATAAAATATAGAAATCCTATAGCTAAATGGAAATTGGTAAAAGTTCTATATCTAAATAATTTATCATACTAGTCTAGTTTTGAAGAGCACGTGAAGAACTTGTCAAAATAAGCATATTAAGAACTTATAATAAAAAGTATATCATCACATCACGAAATTAAAAATCAAGCATATATTAAATTTAATTTCACAATTTCCACAAATTTCATATTTTACATCATTTATCACAAACATTTCCTACACCAACAATTAGTAGTAATATTACATGCCAAAGAACTATCCTAACCTAAAAATTTAAGTTGTTAGGTAAAGTCCCAAGATATAATTTATATTATTCTCTAACACACCCCCTCAAGTGAAAGCTCTTTGGGCTTGAAACTTGCATTTACTCACATTACATTGTGCTTAATAGTTTTATCAAATAAATAGAGATGATGAGATTCGAACTCATGATTATTTAGTCATCAAGGCTCTAATATTATGCCAAAGAACCATCTCAACCTAAAAATTTAAACTGTTAGGTGAGGCCCCAAAATATGATTTATATTATTCTCTAACATTACACCAATCAAAACCTTTTATTTCAACATCTAACATATAAGCTCCTAATTTATAGGCTAACTCTTTCATATAGCATTAAACCCGAAATGATGATTTCCACATAAGAATACCATAAGATAAACTTAACAATAAAGATCATCATTTCCAACCTTTTGTAATCCTCCTTTAGAGGTTCATTAATATAAACAACAATCAATTCCTTATTTCACTTAGCTTCCACACCGGAGATGTATATCCAACATCTTCCTAGTCTCCACTTATAAGGTTAACTATAAATTACCCATTACTTCTACACTTGTGCTCGGTACATTAATTTTATAATCAAGTCTTCATTTCCTTACGATCGATTTGATGTTAACAATTTATATCCCCACTCTTATGCATAAAAATGCATCCAACATGCTCTCTAAGGGACCTTGACCCTAGCCTCACACACGCCACGTGTGCTTGTTTTCCCAATTCAAGATTCTTAAGCTAAGCCCCACTTATATGGTTGACTTTTCAGATAACAACTTAAACATCATATAAATAACAACTTATTAATACAAGCCCTACTCATGTGGTTGGCTTCATGCACAAAACACTTGTATAAAAATAATCACCACATCGAGACTCCATGAGTCTTTATCATCCCACAACATATATGTACAAATCATTATCTTAATACTGAAAATAAAGACTTATATAAATTGTTGTAAATCTTGCGTTTTCTTTTCTTCTTCCGGCCCTAGGAGCACAAAAAGAGGGATCAGTATTATTGATCCAATGAGAAACCACTAACACTTGGGGCTCCGCGCATTGGGAAAATAGCGACCCGGCCACTAGTTACAAAGCTCTGAGAAGGTATCGAGAGGGCAGTCAGGTGCGAAGCAATTAGCCCCTATTTGTAAAGTACCTCTCTTCCTATTTTGTGGGTCACGACGAGAAATGGCTTTATGAACTGTTCCGTTCGCCATGCACTGACCCCATTCACTTGCTTATCGTAGAGGGTGTAAGTACACACCACAACTATTAATAGTATAGTGGAGTTGAAACATGAGAGTGCCCGCCCTTTCTTTCGAGTAGGCCACTTTTTCCCGGAACACAGTCCAGGATAACCGTGACCATGTATATTTCTCTTCGATGCTGTCATTTCAAAATGACCGCTTAAACCGCTGTTTCACCTCCCAAAAAGCAAGGTTGGCTTGACGAGTGCAGATGTGGAGCAATAAAAAAAATCTCTTTCTTTCGAGCAAAGAGAAGCGCTTTTGCTACTGAGAAAACAAACGGTCAACGCGAAGGTTCAAGACTTAGCCGAGCATTAGCGAAGCTAGATTCTCATAGCGAGGCGCTTCGAGTTAGCGAAGCACTGTAGTAGAAGCCCTATGTGCTATAATGCTGAGCCAAGGACGCTCCGCCTTATCTATAGAAGCAGTCAACTGAGTTTTGAACGACTCCGCTCCTCGGTAATGGCTTAATCTATAGATAGAAAGCCCTATGATGGGAAACTACCTCGTTAGGTTTGGAGAGAGATGGGACCAGTTATACAATAGGGGGAGCAAATGCAAGCTTTTTTCTTTCAATAGCCGGCCAAATGACTATGGATAATATGATAAACATCTACTTATTCCTTTCACTAGTCCTGTCCTACTTGTTTAGGACCCCGCAACCGATGCTTCTTTTGCATTACACAATGTCTTATATCAAATTCATTCCTTAAATATTAATAATTTACTTCTTAATATTCTTTTAACAATTTAAATACTTATTACTCATGAATATTTGTATATTTACATTATCACATATTAAGCTTTGGATTTCCAATACTTAACTTTTCAACATAAAAAATATTATAATATAAGTTAATTCCATGCACACCCATATTATGTTTTTTCTTCCACATAAAAGTCACCCATATTTTTTAAGATAATTAAGTTTTGGAGCTCCCAAAACAACCCCTTTACCTCCCAAAACAGCAGCTCTATTTTAAGCACTTTTATGCATCAAAGAGTTTCTAAACTCTTTTCTAATAAGGGCTGCTACTTCAGCCCATCTTAGGATGTCTAAACAACCCCAAATAAATCACTTTTAGGGATGCAAATGACTGCCTTTGCACCCCCACAATTGAGGCACCATAATCGGACTTAATTTTGCGAATTGATGTTTCCAATTTCATTCAGGAAACATTAGCTCTAGCTTATCTCATGAACATTTAGAGATCAAATTTGTTTTGCCATGGCAAAGAAGTTTCCAAACTTATGTAGTAACTCCACATGATACAGTTTTTATTATCATTTTCTCATGTCCCTGTAGCTCGCTTTTTTTCATTGTGTAATATGTGAAATTATAAAATTTCCTCAGACAGTGTACATTTTGTATGCCTGTGATGTTGTGGTGTTAAAGCTTTTCACTAGGCACAACAATATAGACAAGCTCATCACCAGTAGGAGGCATGTGCTGTGGAATAGGGATGTCTCTTTGGCCTCTCCCGGAGCAAAGCAGGGCACTGCTGTTGAATAAAATTGCAATTCCTTTTTCTACTTTTCCTTTCCTTTTGAGAGGAGAATGTCTTATTTCACCTTGTTGTATCTATTTATGTTTTTCAATGCAATTATAATTGCTCTTTTATCCCCTAAAAAAATCCCAAGAGTCTAGTCTGAAAGCATGCTATTGTATCCTTTTTTTCTCAAAGTATGTAGAGTAATTGTTTTCCTCTGTTTCCCCCCACCTGATTACAAGTGTGACTGTCGGTATTCCACCTTGCAGGACTCGTTTAAAGATTAAGTGTTTCTTGGTGAAAGTAAATAGCCATTTGGTTGTCAATGCCAAAAGGGGTTGAACAGATTGTGCTTCTTCCCTGAGATAATTTCCCGTCATTTTTTCCCTTGATGATGCCAGATTGGATTGATTAATACCGTGTTAGGCTGTTGGAACTTGGCTCCCCTTAGAAACTATGAAATGATCATGAGTCTCCAGGATCAACGGCTCTGGCACAAATAACCACTAACTTCATATTAGGGTCAAAACAAACCTTAGGTGCTGTACCTAGATTTCAAGTTTTAAGTGTTCCAAGATTGTGTTGCTTGTTGTCGCTACAAGGAGCCTTACGTTTCTGTAGAATGGGAATGATGGCTTTCTGTTTTTTATTTGGAGAATCCAGCATGCTGAAATTGTATCTAGCACTCTCTTCAGCATTTGGAAAGTTGATCTTACAAGTGTTTTTTCTTAAGATAATCAGCACCATTACTGAGCCTTGAGGTTGATCGCACTCTTGAAATTCAAAAGCTTCAACCCCTGTGCATTCCTAGTTCAAGTGGATCTGTTCCATTATTCAGTCAACTGGAATCTCTGGTGGTTAGCTATTTCTTCTAGCTTATTTCTAATTGTATGATACTATATATGTATGCCATTCTTTTCTTCCTATTTTCTATCAAGTCCGAGTCAATGAAGTATATTATAAAGTTGCACAGGTGTGAATTGTCCAGTCCTAACAGTGGAATGCAAACTACCTCACTCTTTCATTGCGCATGGATATTATTACAGTGCATGCTGCTTTATTATAATGAATGACTGCATTATAATGTTTAATGGATTTCATAAGGTTTTCTGTGATTCAACACACCAGTTCTTTAATTAATATGTTTGCCGGTGCTTATTATTGTTAATAATAATTGCGCTAATTTGCCATTTATTCAGAATTAGGTCCTAGTGTACCTCGATAAGGATAAGATGAGATGCAGGAAGATAATAGCTGACGGATTGAAGTCATTGCTGCTTCTGGTGATTTCCTTTCTGATGCATAAACATTCCATCTAGGAGGGTCATAGGTGCATGATTTTGAATTTTTTGTTGGATTTCATATCTTTCTTACAATTCTAAGCGCCAATTTGAAACTGTTGTCTTTGCTCACTTCCTGATAGTTGATCAAATTTTTCATGGGCATTTCCAGTATTGACCATGTGAATTGCAATCCCTCTCTCTCTCTCTCTCTCCGTCCTCTCCATCTGAAGGCAAACTGCATGACCATATTGAGTTCCGACTTCCAAGCTGTTACTGGACTTGTTCTTGTTATCCATGCCCATACATGCATGAATAACGAAAAGAATCACATAGTTAAATTTAGGTAAGGAGTATGTGATGGGGACACCGAACCTGAAATATTATTTATGCACGCGAATGATCATAGACGATGGAGGATAGCCCAAACAATTGAGAGATTGGGCTTTAACTTATGTTTTTGGGTTTAATTTATATGAACTTTTAGTTAAGGTTTATTAATTTGGTTTTATTTGTTGGGTTTGATTTAATTATTGTTGGATATTTTATTTAGTGGACTATAAGCCCAAACGCTTGTTCTAGTTAGGGTTTTAGTATTTATATCTTACTTTTCTAAATGTTAAGGGACTTTTGATTATTAATGAAAATTTGGAGATTTTGCATATCTCCAATCCCCTTTCTTCTTTTTCTTTGCTTTCTCTTCTCAGCTTCTTCTCTAAAAGCTTCTTTATTTTCCCGGCTTTAATTCTTTTGTTTGTTGTCCCGCGTCAAATTTGGTATCAGAGCTTGGGTTTTAATTGTTCTTACAATTAAACAATCCACAATGTTTATGCTAAACCCTAGATCCGGTTTGATCTAAAAAAAAAATTGTCATTGTTGAAAAAAAAACACCTACTATTCTGATTACAAAAAAAAAAACATTGTTCATCATCCACGACTGTAATCGGGTTTTCCAGCAGCGGCGCCCTTACCATCTGCGACGTCTCAGCCAGTCACAGCGGTAGACCCACCACCGAGAAGACCTGCACATCAGTCCATCGATCCACGTCGATTTGCTACCTTCGACACAAACCAGCGGCAACCACCAGATTGACACCGCAAGAGACATCAGTGGATCTCCGGCTTCAACAGAACAAAACCACCAGCAACAGCCACCCACAAACCCATCACAGCCAGCACCGACTGGTGGTTCACCGTAACAAAGGCAGCACAACAAATCTTCATCTGCCACCGTCCACAGTGCCATCGCCTTCAGCAGCCACAACAGGTCGCCCACGCCAGCAGCAGTAAATCCTCGTCGGTGGCAATGCCTCAACCAGTGTCATCCTCTCCGCGCCATCAACAGATCTTCATCTACCACCGCCCCCAGTGTCGTCGCCCTCAACCGTCAGCCACAAACAGAGCAGTAGAACCGGCCGACGGCAACCACCACCTTCAACAGACTACAACTATCCTCGCATTCAGCAATCACACCGTGCCGCCAACAATAGCAACAAAGGAAACTCAACAAAGCAATTGCAGCACAGAAGAAGAGAGTTGCACAGAAGAAAAGAGTTGAGGCGAAATTAATTAACTCCGCCACGTTAGCTGCCACGTCAACTTCCTGGGCCCACTTCATCCGCCACGTCATCACTCTGGAGCCACATCATGCCAATCAGCCACCATGTCAGCAGACATCACCACATAATCCCCTATTGCCATGTCAGCTGACACGTCATCTAAGGTCCATCCGCGACTGAATTCGACAATTTAAATGTTGGTCGGTAAATTACTCTACCTTTTGATTTGTTGATTTTACTGTTTTGGTATTGCACTTGGTATTTAGAGTTATCATTAATATTACTTTGTGCAAAAAAAAATCATAAAAAAAAATATATCTCACCTATCATTTTTAATTGCTAATTTGGTTCATCAACCTCTTTCATCAGTGGTAGCTAATATCTTATTATATTTGATAATTATAAGTTCTTGCTTGTGACATCGTGTTTGATTAATCATTTACACTTAAGAATCTAGTATTACATGCTTATAATTTTATTAGTGTAATTTGTTCTTGATTAATCTCCACATTTAAGAAAAAAAAGATTAATTTTTTTAAAATTAGCTTTATTTTTGTATTGTGATTTTACATGCAAGAACCATTTATGGTCTCAATTCCATTTATAAGTTAGTATTACATGCATTTGTGTCATGATCATCTAGTGTCCAAGCTTAAGTTTACACGTACTGTAGACTCAACCTTTAGTGATACTCTCAACGACCATTTAAAGGGAACTGCAAACTTAGGTGATTAACATGTTTAGAAGAATTGAGCCCCAAGAAAGTTTTCGAATAAGGCACTCAAAGACCAATAAATATCACAAGAATAATCATTATGGATAAGTTCACTCTGAGCGCCACCAATATGACTATCATTTAGGTTACTCTAAACACAATGACTTTGATGAGCGAGTCTTGAGTCCTAACAAAATAGAAGCTCCCACTTTTGACGATCGTCATGACCCTTGGATATTTGATATGTGGATTCGTGATATGGATAAATTCTTTGAGTGGTATAAATTGTCTGATGATAGGAAAGTTAGATTTGCTAAGATGAAACTCATTGATGAAGCCAAAATTTATTGGATAGATGTTGAGGATTGTTTAGAGATGAGAGGTAAACCTCCTATAACTGATTGGATCAAAATGAAACAAAAACTTCAGGAGAAGTACCTACCCCAGTCTTATAGGAATAAACTCTTAGACCAATGGAACAATCTAAGACAAGGGAATAAGTCTATCAATGAGTATATAACGCAGTTTAACGATTACATGATTAGATGTGCCATATGAGAGAATGAAACCGTGACTTTGCGTAGATTTTGTAAAGGCTTAAATGATGATCTTAGAAGAGAAGTTGTATTTCAAGGTGTATCTACCCTTAACCAAGCTTATACCTTAGTTCAAGATTACAAGTTGGTCATGAAGAATCAGAGGATAAATCATTAGGGCTCTTATAGTATCCCTACTAGGTCCCAATTCAGAAGTAGTGATTCTTTGTTAGGTGCTCCACCCCCACAGACCTAATCCTAGTAGTGCCCAACTTTGTAAGAAAGATAAGGGCAAACGAGTTGTCAATGAAGTGTCTAAGGTGAGTTCAAAGGTTAAGTGTATTAATTGTTTAGGTTTTGGTCATATCTCTTTAGATTGCACCTCGAAACCCTTAGTCATCCAAAAACATAAGGATATAGGTAAAGAGGAATATTGTAGTGTTGAAGTGTATGAGCCTAATCTTGAGGATTTTAGTGACCTAGATGAAGAGGATGTGCAAGAAGAGGGACCCAACACAATGAGCCCACATGAGCTTGAGAATGAGGTTAAGAAAGAGTCTGATATGTTTGCTTTAATGATAGAGAAAGTTTTAGGGAACTCTTCAGTGGAATCGCCTATAGAGATGAGTATGGTCTTAGAAGAGTCTTATGATATTAGTCCTCTTAAACTATCTGATTCCTCATCCCACATGCTTGGTGTCTAGCACATCATAAGTTTAGAGCAACATGTTGAGCTTTTTGACCCCTTACCACATGTACGTGATGAGGACGATGAAGATAATCCTAGTTTACTTGATTGTGTCCATACCATATCTACACATGTTTCAAACAATGTTTGTCTCATTCCACACTCTCAATCATTTAATGTTCATAATTACAAACCTGAGAAGCCAATAGAACACCTTCCCATATCTCCTCACGATAGGATGTCTAAGTCAGCTGAGTCGTTACCATGTAGGGTTCATAATTTGTATATTGAGATCATGAAACAAATTCAAGCAAGTAATGAACAATACAAATTTCGAGCTGATTTACTTAAGTATCATGATGCACTTAATGTTGGAGATTATTTCATGATACAGATTAAACCTGAACGTTGTCCTTTGGAAACAGATCATAAATTGCAAGTAAATTCAAAGTGTTGCAAATGATTAAATTAAATAATTATGTCATTAAATTGTCATTAAACTTTGATATTAGCTCTACTTTTAACATGAAAGACCTTAGTATTTATAAAATACAGCCTATCCCTGATGCTCCTTTTGATACCCCTACCTCATTATCCATATCTTTGGCACAAAAGGAACATATTAATGCTACTTTGAATGCACAAGTTGTTTTTACCAAGGATGGTGAACTTCAGCAAATCCCAGTATATGGGCTCGATGACCAGATTCAGACTATACTTGGATTATCAGAGAGACATCACAATAACTTGATCTTTATCTTTGAGAGCGTTATCGGAGTCGCCTTGGCCTATACTTGACGGGGTCGAGTTCTTCCAACCCCGGGAGAATTGATGGGGACACCGAACCCGAAATATTATTTATGCACGCGAATGATCATAGACGATGGAGGATAGCCCAAACAATTGAGAGATTGGGCTTTAACT
>Ga0307509_10004799_pt1 | contig 19220 bp, 19 predicted proteins | sample 10_EM_MG_FD_202245 | JGI IMG/M metagenome (GOLD analysis project Ga0307509, IMG submission 202245) | Populus trichocarpa ectomycorrhiza microbial communities from riparian zone in the Pacific Northwest, United States - 10_EM | ecosystem: Host-associated > Plants > Roots > Unclassified | place...
CATCTTCGCTGCTATTAGAAAGAACAAGCACGGAGAAGAGATCTTATCAATATAATAAGTTATTCTACACTTTTATATCGTTACCAATACTTCGACGATCTATATCAAAGCAAACCATTATATCTATCCTACATTACATGTGTCTTCTTAACGAGTTCTCCGATATAATCAGGATTAAGGTCCTAGCTGTCGGAATACCTCACGCCGAACCTACCACCTAACAGATCTATGCCGATTTGGATCATTATATCTAGCCTACATTACGCGTGTCTTCTTAATGAGTTCTCTGATATAATCATGATTAAGGTCCTAGCTGTCGCAATACCTCACGCCGAAGCTACCACCTAACACTCACCCGGTGGATTGAGCAGGGCGAAGCCAGACTCTGCCGTTTTCTCGAAGTAGGGAGTCCAGGACGAGATCTCCCCTCGCGAGACATGCCGCAGAGTGTCCAAGAGGGTGTTGTGGATGTTGAGGTCTCCCACAACCAGGAGGGGAAACCCAAGATCGGGGAAAAGAACTTCTGCTGGGACGGAGGGAATCCTGTGGTCAGCAGTGTTGCTGGAGTAGGCGTTAATAACCTGGAAGGAGTAGAAATCATTGCCAAAAAGAGGCTCATTGCAGGAGATATCGAGGGCGAGCACATCGTCTACCCCCTTAAACATGGGGAGCACTGTATAGTTGGAAAGAAAAGACATATGAAGGTAGGCAGCCACACGTGGCTCCCTAACCGGGGGAAAAAAGGACTTGAAACCATTAAAGGAATGAAGGTGAGCCTTGTTGACAGCTGGATCCTGCAAAAGGACTATTGAGGGGTAGGTGGTCGCTTCTCGGAACGACTCAAACAAAGAAAGGAAAACATTCCAGCTCCCAAGGCAGTTATGTTGAATGATGGAAAGAAACGCAGGGGCAGGGGCCGGCCCTTGACCGAGGGGAGGAGGCATGGGTTGATTATTAATTACCGGGACGCACCCCACAACCGAGTCGGGCAGGGGAAGGGCTCGGCTCCTCCAGGGGGAGAGGACCATCGAAACCGTGCGTAGTGCCAGGATGCGTGGATGGTTCAGCTGGGGGAGGTTGTCTGGGGGTCACGATGTCCACCTCAAGGGGACCCTGCGCGGACGGGGGAGTAGTGGGTGCCAGGCTGCCATCAACTGCGAAATCCTTGGGGCCTTGACCGGTTGGGGCGGGGGCGGGCGTGCTGGTTTGGGAGGCGACAGGTGGGGGAGGTCGAGCCAGACATTCCGTGAATGTGGCAGTGAGGTCACCACCGCAGTTGCAGCAATGGGGGGGTGACGTCGGGCAACAGGATGGGACTGGCTTATTGTTGCTGCCCCTGGGGCATGTGGGATTCTGACATCTGTGAGCCGCGCGAGTATGATGAAGCGCACAAATGGGGCACGTGGGGTAGGTGGCAGGGCATCGTTTATGGGCGTGTCCGTATCTCCAACTGTTTCCACACTGGGACGTTCTGGAGGAGGAGATGGCAAGTTCGACCTTGCGTTTCTGAGAGAGGATGACGACCCCTGATGTGAGGGCCGAAACGTTGTGGGGGTCGACGGTGATAACCACGGAAGTGGCCTGCGTGGTCTCCCTAGAATCTCGGCTAGGGTTAAGGTACCTGTCTGTGAGAATCGGGCTCGCTTTGTGGTTGAGGATTGCTTGCCGGATATATGGGAAGACTTCCTCATCATCTTGAGCGAGGAAACATAAAAGGAGCCCGTGGATTGCTAACTGCACGGCTGTGGGGGCTAGGACGAGGGTACACCAGCGGTTGTTTCCTACCGGGAATGACTGGTTTAGTGCCCTCGTGAGGGAGACGAAGTAGGGGGCGCACGAGGTGGGGGGGGTGGCCTTGTCGGTGACAGTTAGGCAGATTGAGCCTCGAGGGTTGACAGTAGCAGAGAAACCCAAGCGGAGGAGGCAGTTTGACTCCCGAAGGACGCGAGCACCGATGTCGAGTAAAGTAGCGGCAATGGTCAGCGCGTCTGGGTGAGGGGAAAGGGACTGGCGAGGAGCAAAGAACTGTCATTGGGCACCTGGAAGGGAGGGAGGCCCCTTTTTAACAGGAGGCGCCACCGCACTCGCAACAAGTTGGTGGGAATGAGGCTTCCCTGCTTTGCCTTTGCCCTTGCTGCCCGAGCCTGAGCCGGAGGCAGCCTGCGCCCAAGAGGGGGAGGGGTGGACGTCAGGGTGGAGGTGGCATGGAGTGAAGGAGTCAAGGTCGTACCTTCCCTTCCAGAATTCCCCGCCTTCGTATGAGTTTGGATAGAGCTTGGCGTACTTCTCGGGGTCGCCGAACGCCTTGCCAAGCCTCGTATCGTAGAATGGTATGAGGTATTTAGGGTCGTCAGCAGCGGCTGAGGGAGGTGTGGGTGGTGCACGAGCCCTTTCTTTGCCCTTCTTTGATGGGGGGGCGCCGGCAGTTGGGTAGGGTTGGGGTGCCCTTTGTGCTGGGTGGACCAGTGCCGGGGGGGGCAGGGATCGGGGCTGACACACGATGTGACAGGTCCCGTATGAAGGCTTGGAGATCTGCGATCCCCGGAGCGGTTTGTTGTTCTTGGGTGGGGGGAAGGTTCACGAGTTGAGAGGAGATGTCATGGAGCTCCTCCCAGAGCTTCTCGTTTTCCTTGGAGATGGTTGCAACCGCCTGGGTTACCCCGCTGAGGTCATGTGAGACGGTAACCAGGCCCTGGACGAGCTAGGAGAGGAGAACAATCATGATTGACTCGATGGGGAGGGTGCCGGCCTGCAGATCTGGGCTGAGCTCCGTGAAGTCTTGGTTGCTGAGCTGGAGGGCGCACCTCGCCTGAGCGAGTTGCCTCATCATGAACTCGATGGGGTGATCGGTCGAGGGTGTTCCTGAACGCGACGGGAGGGGGGTGTTGAGGGCCGAGAGCCTACAGAAGGCCTCCTTCCCTGGGGGCAGCTTATGGGGGTTCGCCATGCTGGCGAGTAGTCGAGGATAAGTGGGTGAGGGGTTTGATCCGGACGCAAAGTCGGGTAAAGTTGAGATAGTACGTGGAATGTAGCGCGGGGGAAGAAGTATGCGAGAAGCGTGCTGCATAAGGTGCCCTGATGTCTTCCCTTATATATCTTGCGAATAGGATCCGGACGGACCGATGGCCGCGATGTGCCCGCTGTTATAAAATGATTTTCCTTGTTAATGGTCTTTTGTGTTGGGACCCAACTACCCAGGCGGCCAGTGATGACGTGCCATCCCAACGCTGGGGCTCGAGGGGGGCGTTTATCTTTAATATTTGAAGTTCGTGCGCGTTAATGTAGGGTAACTCTGTCCAAGAAATCCATAGAGGGAGTCTGGGCGCCTAACGGCGGCCCTGGCCAGATGAATATCGTGATCGCCTGGTGGTTCTGATTCGGCAGCAGGGGTGTCTACAGTTCTGTCGTGCCCACGCCCTTGGCCACGATGCTGGCCAGTCCTGAGCCCCACATCTCCCGACCGTGGTCGGGGTTCCACAGCCTGTTGTTCGGAAGTCTTCAAGAGTTTTCCAAGCCAGTATTCCTTTTGAACAATACCCCTCAGGACTCTAGCCCGCTCCTTGTCAGATGGCCCAGTGTCTCAATCCCGGTGTCGTCAATCCCGGGTACGTCTGCCTTCTAGATCTCCCACGGGAGAATCATCCCTCCCTCACATGTTCCCGCGCTCGGATTCACCTATTCACCGCTGTCCCTGTCATGGTCCTAGATATATGCTTAGATAAGATGTTGAATGAAAATAAAAGAAAACTTACTTCCTCCCCTTAAATAATGTCTCTACCACGGTGATCAGGAGAGTGAACCTCTCCAGGCGGCACCGGATCATCGTCATGGTGTCTATGTTGGACATTGTGTTCGTCGTGGCTGAACCTGCCGTCGTTGAGGCTCACTTCATCGTCGTCGTCGTCCCTGCCACTGATGTCATCCCACTGCCCTCAAGGGTCCTAGGCCTTACCATAGAAAAATCGATGTCCATCAGAGGCTGGCGCGAGGGTTTCGTCTCCACCCTCGCCCTGATCCTGGCCTGTATCCAGCACCAGCAGTTTAAGAGGATCTTCGCAGAGTTAGCCAGCAGCCCCACCCGGATGTCATCGTCGGTAGATAACAATCTAAGCTCCGACTAGAGGGGGGGTCCGAGGGTGGCCAGCGTAATGTGCTAGGTCCTTGCCCAGTCGCCCCAAGGAGATATCGGGGATATTGGATGGGGTCATCCACATGTTGTCGCTTGAGCACTCCATGTAGGGATTGGAGTTCAGTGATGCTAACACTCCTCATGCAATCCTGCCGCCTGAGTCTTCGTCATACCAGGGGTAGTGCAAGAAGGGATGCCAGGCTTTCGTTCCGCTTGTTCATCGAATAATGTGGATCCTGATTGGCCTTTGGCAGTACAGTGAGGCTCAATCGTATTGGGCCACTGGAAAAACGCTGAGTACTAGTCGTAGAATTACAATATGTAAATGTGGGTGAACACTTACTCGGAACATCACAGACTTCTGCATTTATTGAATCCGCTGCCCGTTCCCCATGGAGATGATCGTTCGTCCCCTCCAGCTGCTTGGCTGTGTCCCTAACCAACACTCTTATTTGAGGTTCAACTTCATGCATGTCTTCGGGGCGCTGGTTTGTTTCAATAATTTCATTCGGGCTTTGACAGGCATGAGGGAGCCTGCGAAACTGAGTACGGAGTCCATTTGGGTGGCAGTCAGAATCGTAGGGTTCCACTCAAGCACCATGATGTAGGCTTTGACTTCTTCGCGCCATCCCTTGAACGCAGCTGTAGGCTTGCGAGCATTCAAGAACCCACATGCGCGTTTAGGGTAGGATATCTCCACATAGCGCCCCCTGATTCCAGCTGTGGTTACGTCGCAAATTTCTGACCTGTGCGTATTATATGGATCCTCACCTCGAATCGTCCACGGCTGGCTCAAATGGTGGTCTTGCACCGAATGTTAACGAACGACTATTAAAGTTACAAAGTCAGATCATATCTGGACGTTCTGGATTATGTGATCATGATAAAAACAGAGACGATTTCTTACATGCTTGACGCCTCACCGGCAATAGCAGCTGCACCCAGGTGGCTTTTTCGGCGTTTTGCACAGGTGGCATCAACCCCCGGGGGCTGGATTGTTTGGCGTCTGAGAATAACAAAAACATTAATGTAATGCACTCTTAACTTGATGAAGAGATAGTCCTTACTTTGACCTTTGGCCCGAGGCATGCGTTATTCTCAATGGAGCCATTGGCTATAAGGATGAGGGGAGAAGATGTGTGGAAGTGAAGGCTCGACGGATGGTGTAGAGGCGAAGGATGGGCCGTAGGTGGCCTTGTCATACTGGGCGTAGACGGCAACATGTGCGGCGCTGTGGGTCGGTCGGACTGTCCGCATTTCGCTAGGGGTTTGTGTGTGTGAGGTTTGTTCTGTGATAGCCCTATTGGGTACAATGTGTCGTCAATCGGCATGATCCCCCCACTGACGATCACACAAGGGTTTGAGCTGCGATAAAGGTCTTATGGTGAATAGCACATGTCTTGCCGCACAAACGTTGACTGTTTACCGGGCTCAGAACATCACATTCTGCACGTATTTGTGGGCGGGAAAACGATATAGAAAGAACGAGACTAAATATCACTTTGACCTACACACACAATGATCAAACGAAAAAAGGAAAGGAAACAATCAATGAGCCTTTGAAATGCCAGCCCTGACAAGTAGTTCAAGGCTCGTCTAGGTAGACATCGCCGATGGTGGGGGCACCCTTGAATCCATCAGTTATCCTGTCAAGTTCACCTTACCAGCACACATACGCACTCTCTTAGACTTAGGGTCCTCAGTGCGCTCAGCGTCGAAACATGCACGGCGTTTCCGGCTCGCCTCAGATCTCTGATACTCCTTGATAAGGTACTTGAAATGGCGTTTTTCGAGCCTATACTTCATGCGATAATCCTCATCGGACTATACGCCTGACATGGTGTCATCTTCGCCTTGAGCCGGGGGATGGAGGATGTATAAGGGTAGGGGTTGATTCTGCTTAGTCAACGATTTGGCAGGAAAGGGGATACGATTCGCCGGCCATTTAGTGTGTCCTACAGCCAGATGTAGCAATATTGTAAACAGGATCTCACTTCTATGCCTAGAGTCTGAGGTCACGAGGACGACTCGGATAAATATGGGGGATTTTCTTCATGTGCGTAGTCCGTATCACTACCCTCCCGATCAGCAAGTGTGTTTCTTCGAATAATTCTCGGGAATGCATCTGGCCTATGGGTTGGGCCCGATCATGAGCCCAGTTTAGGAGATTATTTTGATTGAGATAGTCGACCGTCGTGAGGGCCGGGTGTCTTGATACTCGGAACTCCGATCAGGGTAACAGTACACAATGACATCCACCTGGTTGTCGAGCACGGGATTTGAAAGGAGGCAAGCTCTTACGGTTTCATCGCTGTCGATGAAGACATAATCCATGTTGTCCAACTCTGACATAAGAGCCAGACGTGACCTTCTACACCCTTGGCCTGTATCGCCATGTATGTAGCAGATTCAATTATTAGGTACGGATCTGTAAATCATAGATGACATTCAACGGAGGTCATAGCAATCCAACACGGCAAACACGACCCTATTGATATGAGGGGGACACCAATGGAGTAAGTTATAGTTTGGGCAACATTTAGCTTATTCGTGGCATACTGGGATAGTGTTAGGCGCACAGACTGGCCGTAAGGATTTACAGGGCAAAGGTACCCTACGTTACCACGTACGAATTGTGAAGAAAAAAACAAACCCGCCGATCCAGCCCCGGTGTTGGGATGGCGGGTCATCACTGGCCGCCTGGGTAGTGGCGTCCCAACACCAAAGACCAATGTGAATGTAACACATCTTATACCACCATATACATCACGGCCATCAGTCCGACCAGATCCTGTTCGCAGGATACATGAGGGGAGACCTTCGGGAACCTTATGCAAGTGGAAGCAGGGGAATCGGACCAGGGCCCAGAAGGTTACAGAGACTTTAATACAAAGAGTAGAAAGAGTGGGTCGAAGATAACTGGGTGTTTGCAGGAAGGTTAGTCCTCTCGTACCTACAAAGACAAGTAGAGTATGAAGGTGGTAACTATGCCCAATAAGTGGATTGGGTGGATCCACAAAGGACAAGTTGGTAAAAGATAGAGTCAGAGAGAAACAGCCCATAGGTACAATCCCGAGGACAAGTCGTAAAATGCCGGAAGACCAGAATACAACAGGCAGCTGCATGGCGAATTCTCGACGGAACCAACCAAAGAAAATTGGCCATCTTCTGTCCAGCGAGTTAGAATACCCTCGGTGGGCACAAGGGCAAGATAATTCGTAACAATTGTTGTCAAGGGATAAGCGGATGAGCTGACACAAGACGTGGTCTCCACACCATCAGTGTTAGGTGGTAGCTTCGGTGTGAGGTATTCCGACAGCTAGGACCTGAATCGCTTTATATCGGAGAACTTGCTAAGACGACGCGAGTAATGTAGGTTAGATATAATAGTATACTACGGGATAGATAGTCGAAGCATTGGTAACGATATGCGAAAAACTTATTATATTGATAAGATCTCTTCTCCGTGCTTGTTGTGTCTAATTGCAGCGAAGATGCTTCGATATTTGTATTCCGCATCTGAGCAATTGTGGTATCCATGCTAACTCTATACTAACTAAGTATCTTGCTCACAATTCTGTGAACTACACCTGAGTGCGAACACTTGTTGACCCTGAAAACTCTCCTCCACACCTTTTGCTCCCATGGCCAACTTATCGGTCTGCCCTTCTGTTATTCCTGATCGTGTGGAGACCACCTCTGGTGTCAGCTCATGCGTTTATCGGTTGACAACAATGGTTACGAATTATCTTGCCCTTGTACTCACCGAGGGTAGTCTAACTCGCTGGACAAAAGATGGCCAATCTTCTTTGGTTGGTTCCGTCAAGCATTTGGCATGCAACTGCATGGTGTATTCTGGTCTCCCGGCATTATAGGACTTGTCCTCAGGATCGTACCAATAGGCCTTTTCCCTCAGACTGCATCTTTTACCAAGCTGTCCTTTGTGGATGCACCCGATCCACTTACTGGGCATAGTTACCACCTTCATAATCTACACGTCTTTGTAGGTACGAGGGGACTAACCTTCGTGCAAGACGACCCGTTACCATCAACCCCGTGTGTCTTCCGACCCTCTGACTTCGAGTGTGTGTAACCTCATGCGCCGTCCTCCGATCCACTTGCCCCCACCTGCATCAGCTGCCCGAAGGTCTCCCCTCATATACCCTACGAACAGGATCCAGTCGCACAGATGGCCGTGGCGTATATGGTATTATAAGATGTGTTCCATTGATTGTGTTCTTTGGTGTTGGGACGCAACTACACAGGCGGCCTGTGATGACGCACCTTCACAACGCCGGAGCTGGAGAGGGGTGTTATCTTTTTCCGTCGAAGTTTGTGCCTGTCAAGATTGGGTAACCTTGCCCGTAAATCCTTACGGGAAGTCCGTGCGTCTAACATGAGCTCCCCTCTTCGACGTGTTCGTCCCGAATACTCTTTATCTATTGTATAATCTATCTTCCCTTTGCGAGCTCCTCATAGTATGGGTACAAACCAACGGCGTTTACTTGCCGACTGATGGACAACCTTTCTTATACTACTCAACCCCTCTCGGTCCCACCTGCTCCGGGCTTTTTCTGTGAAACCTTTCCACCTCTTCCTGCGTGTTCTTCATAGCTTCGGTTGTCTCCCAAGTATTTTCAACCTCGGCGCAGCCTTTCCAGTTCACAAAATACCGAAGCCCGTTCATCTGTTTATTCCTTCCATGCACCTTTCGCATATAAGAAATAATCTCGCTTTTTACGAATCTTTCTACCTTCCACTCTAGGTCTCCCTCGATGACTTCGGGATCTCGTAGTAGTTGTTCACGATTTGGTCGGTTCGAGGCCCCATAGGCTTCCAACAGGGAAACATGGAATACATGATGAACTTCCCACCGCTCCGAGATTTCCACCTTTTATGCCCGACTTCCTTTTATCTCCAAGACTTTGAACGGGCCATACAGTTTGGGAGTTGGCTTCTTCGACCGTCGTTTGGTACGTATTTTCTTCGCATTTAACATTACCAATTCGCCGACCTCAATGCTAGGTTGTTCCGTTCCTTTCCGGTGATAATATTTCTTCATCGATTCCCGTGTATTCTCTATAGTTTGTTTCGCCTGTCGGGGTATGTCCTGCATCCAGTGAGCATACATTGTGGCCCCGGGTTTATGAGCTTCTCGCTCTTGCATCCAGTCCGCCTGTGGGTCAAAGACGTGGTTGGCAAAAGGGGGTTATCTTGTGTGCGTTGGTAGCCTAGTTGCTGTAGGCATGTTCTGCTAACGGCAATAGTTGGTACGAGGCGTTCTGATCGTAATTGACAAATGTTCGTAAGTAACCATCCAGCACCTGGTTGGTTCTTTCCATTTGTCCCTCAGTCTGAGGGTTGTACGTGGTTGACATATGTGATTTAACCCCTATCATTTTGCGCAATGATTCCCAAAACTTGCTGGAAAACTTCGGCTCCATGTCCAATATAATTTCGGTCAGCAATCTGTGAAGTTTCAAAACTTCCCGAAGGAAGGTGTCTGCATCATCTTCTGGAGGGGCATTTTCGTGGAAGCTGATAAAGTGGGCCAGCTTTGTGAACCTGTCTACGACTACCCTTATCTGGGTCTTACCCTGAGATTCTGGTAACTGCGTCATGCAATCAGTCGATATGGAGGACCAGGTGGCATAGTGTACTTCTAATGGTTGAAGTAATCCGTACATAGGATGCCCAGAGGATTTACTGTGTTGCCATTCGTCGCAGGATCGTACATAGTCTCTGATCCAATCTGCTAGTCCTTTCAAGTTGAAATCCCTTGTTAATATCTCAATGGTTTTTTCTTGTCAGAAGGGCACGGCTACTAACGAGTGGTGACCGCCTGGGGCTATCTCAGTCTGAAGGGATTCGTTTTCTGGGGTGTACAGTCGATTCTTGTAGTATAGTAACCCAGCCTTTTCTATCCATTCGTCCGGCATCTTCTTTCCACCTTCTCTTAACCTGACCAGTGCACGGCCTCTTGTTTGGTGGTTGGTGCGGCGTGAGCTATTCCGACGGCTAGGACCTTAATCGTAATTATATCGCAGAACATGTTAAGAAGACACGAGTATTGTAGGCTAGATATAATGATTCACTTCGGCATAGATAGTCGAAGTATTGGTAACGATATAAAAGTGTAGATAACTTATTATATTGATAAGATCTCTTCCCCATGCTTGTTGTGTCTAACAGCAGGGAAGATGCTTGGATAGTTACATTCTGCGTTGGAGCAATCGCAGTATAAATGCTAACTCTATACGAACTAAGTATCTTGCCCAGAACTCTGGTAACTTCACCTGAGTGCGAACACTCATAGACCCTGATGTTAGGTGGTAGCTTCGGCGTGAGGTATTCCGACAGCTAGGACCTGGATCGTGATTATATGGGAGAACACATTAAGAAGAAACGAGTAATGTAGGCTAGATATAATATTCACTTCGGTGTAGATAGTCGAAGTATTGGTAACGATATAAAAGTGTAGATAACTTCATATATTGATAAGATCTCTTCTCCGTGCTTGTTGTGTCTAATAGCAGCGAAGATGCTTCAATATTTATATTCTGCGTCTGAGCAATCGCGGTATACATGCTAACTCTATACTAACTAAGTACCTTGCCCACAACTCTGCGAACTTCACCTGAGTGCGAACACTAGTAGACCCTGAAAATTCTCAATCACATCTTTTTGCTCCCATGGTCAACTTATCGGTCTGCACTTCCATTATTCCTGATGGTGTGGAGACCATGTCAGGTGTCAGCCCATCCGTTTATCGGTTGACAACAATGACTACGAATTATCTTGCCCTCGTGCTCTTCGAGGGTAGTCTAACTCGCTGGACAGAAGATGGCCATTCTTCTTTGGTTGGTTCCGTCGAGAATTCGGTATGCGACTGCATCTCGTATTCTTGTCTTCCGGCATTATACGACTTGTACTCGGGATCGTACCTATAGGCTTTTTCCCTTGGACTCCATCTTTTACCAACCTGTCCTCTGTGGATGCACCCGATCTACTTACTGGGCATAGTTACCTCCTTCATACCCCAGACGAGTTTGTAGTTACGAGGGGACTAACTTGCGTGCAAAGCGTCCCGTCACCTTCGACCCACTCTTCCGACTGTCTGTCTTTAAGTGTCTGTAACTCTAGGCACCGTCGCCTGATTCACCTGCCTCCACCTGCACAAGGTGCCTGGACGTCTCCCTACATATACCCTCTGAACTGACCCGGCCGGACAGACGGCCGCCCCGTATATGGTGTTATAAGATGTGTTCCGTTGATAGTGGTCTTTGGTTTTGGGACGCAACTACCCAGTCGGCCAGTGCTGACGTGCTGTCCCAACCCCGCGGCTGGAGGGGGGTGTTATCTTTTTTCCTTCGAAGGTGGTATGCGTCAAGGTAGGGTAACCTTGCCCTGTAAATCCTTACGGGGAGTCCGTGCGCCTAACACGAGCTCCCCTCTTCAAAGTGTTCATCCTGAATACTCTATGGCTATTATACAATTTATCTTCCATCTCGAGCTCCCCATAGTAGGGGTAAAACCACCAGCGTTTACTTGTCCACTGAAGGAAAACCTTTCTTATGTGACTCGACCTCTCTCGGGCCTGGCATCTCCGGGTTCTCGGTATGAAATCTTTCCACCTCTTGCTCCGCGTTCTTCATACCTTCGGGTGGTTCCCACGTATTCTCGTCCTCCGCGCAGCCCTTCCATTTTACAAAGTACCGAAGCTCTTTCATAGGTTTATTTCTTCCTCGAACCTTTCGCGTGTCGGAGATAATCTCACTCTTGACTATCCTTTCTACCTCCCACTCTAAATCTCCTTGGATGTCTTCAGGATCTCTTGGGAGTTGCTCGCGATTTGGTCGGTTCGAGGCTCGGTTAGGTTCCAACAGGGAAACGTGAAACACAAGGATGAATTTTCCACCGCGGCGATCTTTCTAACTTGTATGCCCTGCTTCCCTTTTTTGCTAAGATTTTGAAAGGGCCATACAGTTTCGGACTAAGCTTCTTTGATGGTCGTTTGGTCCGTATGTTGTTTGCATTGAACATTACCAAGTCGCCGACTTCGATGCTGGGTTGTTCACTTGCTTTGCGGTCGTAATATTTCTTCATCGATTCCCGAATATTTTCTAACGTTTGTTTTGCTAGCTGATGTATGTCCTGCATCCAGTGAGCATACATTGTGGCCCCAGGGTTATGAGCTTTTCTCTCTTTCATCCATTCAGTCTGTGGATGAAAGCCGTAGTTGGCGAAGAATGGGGTCATTTTATGTGCCTTAGTTGCTGCGTTGTTGTAGGCATGTTCAGCGAACGGCAATAGTTGGTACCAGTCGTTCTGATTGTAGTTGACAAATGTTCGTAAGTAGCCTTCCAGCACTTGCTTGGTCCTTTCCGTTTGTCCATCAGTCTGAGAGTGGTGCGCCGTTGACATGACCCTTTTAACTCCTAGCATTTTGCACAATGATTCCCAGAATTCGCCGGAAAACTTCGCGTCCATGTCCGATATGATTTCCGTCGGTAATCAGTGAAGTTTCCAAACTTCCCGAAGGAAAGTATCCGCAACATCTTTTGCCGTCGCATTCTCGTGGAGGCCGATAAAATGAACCATCTTGGTGAACCCGTCTACCACTACCATGATCTGGGTCTTACCCTGCGATTCCGGTAGTTGGGTGATAAAGTCCGTCGATATGGAAGACCAGGCGGTATAAGGTACTTCTAATACTTGACGTAATCCGTACTTGGCATGCCGTGGGGATTTACTGTGTTGACATTCGTCGCAGGATCGTACATAGTCTCTGATCCAATCTGCGAGTCCTTTCCAGTAAAAGTCCCTCGTTACTATCTCAATCGTTTTCTCCCGTCCGAAATGCCCTGCTACTAATGAGTCGTGACAGCCTTGGGGTATTTCCGTTGGAACGGCTTCGTCCTCGGGGATGTACAAACGATTTTTGTATATAGTAACCCGTCCTTTTCTATCCACTCATCCGGCATCTTTTTCCCACTTTCTCTTAACCTAACCAGTTCACGGCCTCAGTCCTGCCACTTCTCATCCTCCCTACCAGCCACTCTAATTTTACCCAGAAATCAATCGTTCATTGTTCGTGTCAGGGCTGCATTGACGTGAGCGCTTGATAACATTTCTTTTTCTTTCATTAACCGAGGGTGATAGCCAATATCAGCTGCGCTAAAGAATTCGTTATCGCTTGTGTCCGTGTGAAGGAATCATTTTTGACTTCTTCTTCTTTAGCTGGGATGGATCGCTTAGGGTTCATGTCACTTGATCTGAAACTCATCTTTCCTTCCTCGGTTATTCCCAGATCGTCTACTTCCATGGCTTCGGCGTTTGCGACTTTCTCCACTATGAGTTGCGCTATCCGATCTCCTGCCTTAAATACGCAGTCCGCTTCGCCATGATTTCGAAGTATGACCTTGACTTCTCCGGTGTAATCTGCATCTATTACACCACCGCCCACTGCTATTCCCATCTTGCTAGCCATACCACTTCTCGCGGCTATCCTTCCGTAGGTTCCTTCTGGCAATCCTAGCGCAACACGCGTTTCCGCCATTGTCTGTCCTTTTGCTTGTACCATCCCGTCTGTCAGGGCGTAGATGTCATGACTGGCCGCGAATCGTGCTCCTTTCGTCGGGATTATTGTCTTATCCGAAGGTTTCATTATTCAGAGGCTTGTTGATTCGCGTTTTTCTGGAATGAGGGCTGTCTCTGCGCTTCGCTTTTGATGAATTACGGAAATTTGGAAATGTTCCGATTTCAGAATTGACTGTTCACTGTGACGAGCTCCCTCCTCAGGAAGGTACTCCGGCCGTCTACTTAACGCATCTGGTTTCCCGCCTCTGCTTCCTGGTTGATAGACTATTTTGAACTTGTCGTTTGTCACCTCCTGTGCCCATCGCATTTGGTGTTGGTTCCAGACTTTTTTGGTCAAAAAGGACTGTAGGTTTTGGTCGTCCGTGTATACGGTCACGGGCTCTTCTTCACCCCAGAGGTATCTTTTCCATTCCTTCAATGCTTCCATGATTGCGAGTAATTCCTTGTCATGTATCTCGTAATTTCTTTCTGCACTGTTCATTTTTCGAGAATGAAAAGCCACGGGGTGAATCTGTCTTCCCTGGTATTGCGACAGTAGGCATCCGAGCGCCAAGGCTCTTGCGTCTGTCTCGACCACCGTTCTTCTCCCTGGGTAAAAATGCGATACAATTGCTGCCGTCGTAAACCTCTTCTTCAACTCCTCAAACGCCTCCTCCTGCTCTATTGCCCAGTGAAAATCCTTTGGGTTTCCCTTTAACGTCTCAGTTATTGGTATGCTGACCTTCGAGACCTCTTTGATGAATCGTCTGTAAAAGTTAGCTAATTCAATGAAGATCTGAACTTCTTTAACCGACCTTGGGTGTGCCCAATCTTGAACGCTTTTCACTTTTCTATCACTCATGGTGACGCAGCTTGTCTTGACAATGTACCCTAGGAATTCGACCTCCTCTGGGTGGAACACCGACTTCTTCAACGAGACTGCTAACTCGTGCTGTTCAAGTCGGTCGAGGACCTTTTGGACTAGTTTGATGTGATCGTCCATATTATCGGAGTATATTAGGATATCGTCTAGGTACACAACTACCCCGTGGTCCAAGAATTCCCTTAGGATCTTGTTCATCATTGTCTGGAACGTTGCGGGAGCGTTGACGAGCCCGAAGGGCATGACTTTGTATTCGTACTGTCCGTATCGTGTAAAAAAAAAAGCTGTTTTATGTTCATCGCCTTTTCTCATCCGAATAAGATGGTATCCATCTTTTAGGTCGAGCTTTGTAAGGAGATTCGCTATCCACAATTTTTCCCTCGGCCATCATTTTCTTGAGGTACTTATCCCGCTCGCTCAACTGGTATGCCGACATTGGATAAATCGCAGCCCATCGGGGTTCGGCCCCTTCTTCAAGGTGGAGGGCGTGGTCGAAAGTCCTTCGAGGCGCCAGCATTTTGGCTTTTTTCTCTTCAAAAAGCTCCTTAAACTTCTAATACGGTTTTGGCAGCGTCTCCAATTGTACTCCCCCTTCTTCCTCTCATTCTATCTGTCCCACATACTGTGCTTCCTCATCATAAGCCACAGTTTTATCCCATTCAAAGATATCCGCCACGGCCTCATCCTCTATATGGGCGTGGCACATTGTTTCTTCAAAGGCCCATTTACGTGGGTCCGCGATATTTTTAAGGGGGTGTTCATCATGGCACCACCCAAAGTGTATGATTAAGTCATACCTTCCTACCTTGGCAATTTCGCAGGATATCATACTTCGGTGGCCGTTGGCACCGATTTCTAGGAGAATAGGATGGGTATAGAATGTTCCTCCAGTAGGTGCGGTTTCGCCATCGTATGTTGTGATTTTTAACGGTGAATCCCTAGCTTTGATCGGGATTTCGAGCGGTCGTGCGGTGTCTTGATTCATGAGAAAGATATTCGAACCAGAATCTAAGAGGACGTGTATCGTGTGATTTCGTCCTCTGATTTCAATAAATGCCTTGCCCTCAGGGCAGGGGTAGTGCTTCGGTTTTTTCATGGGTCTAGAGCTTTCGCTCTGTCCTTGATGAAATCTTTTCATCGTCGCGGTTACAATTAGCATGGGGGTTTGTTACAGCGGCTGCACAGTTTCGGCTCATACAGCCTCCTCAGACAAACTTTTACAATAAGCGTCTTATATTTTGATATCGGGCAGCCCACTACTAGCGGTCTTTACCTCCTGCCGTGGAGTTCCCATATCACCGGAGTGGTGGTTCACTAGAGTACCTCTCGAGTTCGGGACTAGGATGCACAGTCCTTTATTGTCGACTTAGCCCTCATATGAGACTGTCCCCTGCGATGAGTCCACCGTACCTTCGCCTTCGAGTTTGGTCTCACTCCCGAGACCCCCTCGGACACCATTCGTCGGGCATGAACCTTGTGCCCAATAGAGTCGCCCCCAGCTTCTATTTGCCCGGCTTTTTTACTCGGAGAGAAAGTCAGGTTGCCCTGGATTTCGACCCTCCTCACCCGTGTCGTGCAACTCAAGTTCTGTTCCGACGAATGGTAATCTTCTTTTTCCCTTTTGGTCTCGTCGACCGCTTTCTTCACTTGTAGTTTTTTATGGCTCCCGTGGTGAGCACGGACTACCCAATTTTGGACGTCAATTGGCAACCGCTATCCTTTGGTCTTTTGCCTTCTGGCGGGCTATCGTCACCGACTACGCCGCAGGTCTTTCGATTTGAGGCGGCAACCTCACTACCCTATCACCGTGGTTGTCGGTACCTGGCTGACTTTTTTTAAAATGTCGTCATCGTCAAAAGCCCATGCTGGGGGCCTTTGCACCGCTCGCTTCGAGCTTTCTGCCTTGCCATCAACGGCAACAGTAGCTACCTGGGGGCGTCGTTTTGGCACAAATGCGGATGGTCGTTTGGGCTTTGATTGCCCTCGATACACCGCTGATACCTGTATCGGTTTTCGACAATGTTTCCAAAGATGGTTCCTCATCCCGCACAGCGTGCATTCGTTGTCAGATTTCCGTTGATCCACAACCTTCTGATCGACCCCCTGGTGTGCTTCTGACCACACTGTATGTCTAACCTCCCCCACCGGTGCCACCGACCCTTCTTTCTTCACCTTTCTTTCCCCAGCCTATTTCTTCTGATAGGCCGCCTTTTCTGTAGCCGTGTATTGTTTCTTTACACGTTTTGCGGCGGTTGTCCGCTTTGAATCCTCGAACTTTCTTTTCTTGCCTCGTGTCGTGCCGGAGGGACCGCCCCCTCGAAGATCTTTGCGTTCTTAGAAATATTCTTCCGCTCGGGTTACGGTCCTGACTGCTTCCAACCATTCCCCATCGGCGACATATTCTCTATGTGAGAGCCGTCGCAATACTTCTACGGGAAGTTCGTCTTCAATCATTTTTCTCCAGGCTATCCCGGTGACTCTTGCATGGATATTGAGATTTTCCATCTCCATCAAGAATTTGGCTACATCTCCGCGATATTTGACCGATCCCATTTCTCGTAGGGATTTTTCCGCTTCCTGGGTGGGACCGAAGCGTCGCAGGGCTTGTTCTGCCAAGACGTGCGAGAACTCATACACTTCTTGCGTCTATAACCTTTTTCTCCGGTCATTTGTCGTCGGTAGGTTAACGCAAATGGTGCGACTTCTTTCCCGTCCATTCGGCTTATGGCGTATCGGATTTGTTGTGCCTCGTCTTCCCACTGCCAGCTGTTTCGACCAAAATAATCCGTGCATGTCATTAGCCACATGCGTATCTCTTGGTGTTTCTCGTTTCGAAACATGGCAGGTGGTTCCGCTGGGACTCTTGTTCGTTGTCCCAAGGCGTTGGCCATGACCTTTGAGAACAGGTTAAACTGTTCGTGGTTTTCGGCGTCATAGTCGTCTTCTTCTGGCTGGGGTGCGGGTCTCTCGTCCCGTCTTCCCTTCCTTCTCTCATCTGGTTTCCTTCCAGATCCCTCTCCATTATCATCAGGGTCTCCTCCCTCTCCTCCGCCTGGAGCTGCTGCCGCTCCATGTCTTGGTGGTGGTGGTTTTCCTCCACCCGCCCCTGAAGCCTCTGGTGTCGGATCTGACACCTTGCCTTTTCCCTTAACCTGCCCCATTAAGGTTTGCACCATTGCTTTTAGCTCCGAGATCTCACCATCTCGTGCCTGCTCTGCCAGCTGGTGCTCTAACATCTCTTGCTTCATGAGATTAAGACTTATGTCATGATTTTCCAGCCCCCGTTTGTGCTGCTTATTTAACCGAACGATTTCCTGATCGAGGAGTAGGTCTCTGTGTATTGACTGAGCCTCCGTTCCTTGTAGGGTTTCGTGTAGCCGGGATGTGACAGCCTCATGTCTGGCTTGTCTGTAATCGGTTTCTCCCAGCCTCTCGGCTACTGTGGAAGCGAAGCTTTCTTGGACCTTCTGGGATTCTTGGTCCAAGATCCGTACTTGTTCGTCCATTCGGTTAAGTTCCTGCCCAACAATTTGGGCGCCCGTCCTTAACTGCGATTTGAATTTCAGCAATTCGTGGGCCATGGCTAGAACCTCGGCTGGTAGGGAGTTGAAGGAGAGAGGTCGCGCATCGCGGCTTTCTTTAAGCGTGAGGTCGAATCGGCCTAGGATTCTGTCCAACTGTTCGATGCGACCTGACATCACCGAATCGCGAGGTGGGGCAGTGCTCTTTGAGCCTCTTGTTCGCCTGCTTCGTTGCTTGACCAAGAAGCCGATTCCAAGGCTTGGGGATCGGGGCGCTGGGCCTCTAGAGTGTGACCGAGCTGTTCGAGTGCTATCTGTTTCCACGCTCGGGGCACTGTCCTGGGACAATTCGTCTTGTCCTTCTCCTTCAGGTGTCTCTTCTGATCGCCATTCCATGGCCTCAGGCACTTTGGGGTCAGAAGCCCTCTCGGTGGTTTCTATAAGCAAAACTTATCTTTTGTTTCCTCCCCACACTTCGGGTATTTCAAACTCCGGGCTTGAGCGTCTCCTATCGCTGTAGTACCCGACGTACCAGACCTGACCAATTTCCTCCTCTGGTTCGTAGTAACGAAAACCTTCGCCTTCCCAATGTTGGTATAAGGCTTCTAGGTCTTGGGTAGTGATGATGTTTTCTGGATTGATCCAGAATGCGTAGGTTTCTTGGTAGGGTCTTCGTGTTCCTAGTTCCCTTATGAAGCTCGGGGAATAGACTTGGGCTATTGAGGTCGTCCTCAATGGTCTTGGTTGAAAAAGGATTTCGGGTTTGGGAGTATAAGTGTCTCTGCCAAACATTCGTCTCGGTAAGGATGAGAAGGATCAATATACTGTTAGGTGGTAGCTTCGGCGTGAGGTATTCCGACAGCTAGGACCTGGATCGTGATTATATGGGAGAACTCGTTAGGAAGACACGAGTAATGTAGGCTAGATATAATATTCACTTCGGTGTAGATTGTCGAAGTATTGGTAACGATATAAAAGTGTAGATAACTTCATATATTGATAAGATCTCTTCTCAGTGCCTCCTGTGTTTAATAGCAGCGAAGATGCTTCGATATTTATATTCTGCGTCAGAGCAATCGCGGTATACATGCTAACTCCATACTAACTC
>Ga0307509_10004800_pt1 | contig 19219 bp, 14 predicted proteins | sample 10_EM_MG_FD_202245 | JGI IMG/M metagenome (GOLD analysis project Ga0307509, IMG submission 202245) | Populus trichocarpa ectomycorrhiza microbial communities from riparian zone in the Pacific Northwest, United States - 10_EM | ecosystem: Host-associated > Plants > Roots > Unclassified | place...
AATGTGGTCAAGAAGGCAATAGAGGAGGCAATCACTAATTGTTGGGAACTTCTGGACCCAAAGGTTTTTACTACTTTGGCAGGGTCAATGGTGGATAGAATAGAGGCAATTATTAAGGCTGATGGATAGTATACCAAATATTAATTTCTACTATGTATTTACATTTTACTATTTTTTTTTTTGGTTTTCATGATAGTGGGGTTGGTGGGGGAGGCCGTTGTCATTGCCGAAGATTTTCGCCCGTTGATACCCCCGTTATTTTTGTCCCCCGACAATATTAATAAATTTACCCGTAGATAGGTGAGTGTCCAGCCTTGCGATCCTGCCTCCACCAGCCAATCATCCCAAAGGCAACCATCTTGGCGACAGGAGTCGCGGCTCAACCATCGGTCTATTCTGCACCAAAAGTTTCTAGTTTCAAAAGGACTGGTGGAAGTCAATGGAATTAACCTCCAAGAGAGAATTTTCATCGGCCCATCATCAGTGTCGCGGACCAGAGAGCTTGCGCAAGGGGACCTAGGTGGCAGGAAAACAGGTTATTTCCGGTTAAGCTAAAAGTCTTGGACACCCAGGTGGGTAGCGAGACCTGAAAGAAGTGTAAAATAGGGCTTTTCAGACCTGAAGAAATCCGATCACTTCAGAACCACAGGTCAGCAGCAACACACCTTCCTTTTCACAATTTATTAAAAGATTCCAGTGATGATAATATTGGGCATCCAATAGCAGATTATTATCTGTTCCGTGGTACCCAGTATTGTTAGTACAATACCAAGCTCATGTAGCTGGGAATCCTAATCTAGCAGGGAACCAATTTGAGGGCACTGCTACATTACCCTGTTCAATCTGCCATTAGAGGGATCCAGCAGAAAATATAATCCCTACCAAAAATGCCAAGCATGACCGGAGAGACTTGATGCGAACCTCAGGAAATTTTTGAGTTCCAGCACTGAGACAGGATACCTAGACAACCTGAAAGCCGGTGGGAAACAGCTTGAGACCTTGCCTTGCCCAAGTTGTCATAGTACTAGAGGATTGTAGGTAGAAATAGAAGCTGCCATACTTATCAGAGTTTAGGTTTTGCCTTGGCCGTTGTTTACATCTTGGTATTTCTTTCAAGGATAACCACGACCCCTACCACCCACCAGTGGGTTGTAGGGGTGTTCACAATCCCTACAGAAAATACCAACTGCAAGAGCTTGGTATTTCGCCTTTCCTAATTTATCGCTGTTGCTGTGGTTACGACGTTTTCCGCAGGGATTATATTTTCTGCTGGATCCCTCTATTATCTATCAAGCTATGATAATCATCCCTGCACCTAGTGCGCAAACTCATTCTTGCATCTAGGTTCATTCCCCATTAACCGTCACCTAGGTCCCATACGCAACCCCCCTAATTCACTACCGGCAGTGTGCATTACTCACAAACCCCACTTATCCCATCGCCAGAGTCTTCTGTCCATCAAATAAAGCTAGCCAATTTGCTTTCCTCCGTGCTATTCAACCCAACTGCAAGAGCTCGCGCACCATGCAATCATGAGTAACATGGGGGAGGGGTCAACGAACATGGGGGCTCAACGAACACTCGACTAAAAATGACTTAGTAAGCTGCGATTTTGTTTGGGCTGTTCCTTGAGCCCCCCTGTTCGTTGACCCCTCCCCCATGTTAGCCCGGCAGGTCCCGAGATGGGGGCATTCCTCAAGAACCCTCCTTGAAAATGATCGCTTTCCCCTCAAATAAAGCTGTTACGACACCTAAAAACTGAGAACGGCGCTAGGACGTCCAGGGTTTCCCCCTCTGGACTGAGGGGAGTACGGTAACTACAGTGAAAAGATCTTCTTTCAGCCTTTAGTTAGGACGGTCGAGAGGAAAGGATGCGGTGGACCTTTCTAAAGTCGGGTGTCGAAAAACTCGGACCGTTGGCTCTTTTACACCAAAAACTGCCATTTTTGGCTTGACACTACCTGTGGAAGAAATTTCAAGAAGTTGCAAGGAGCATGAGAACTATTTCATTCTGAATTTAACATGGAAACATCCAGCCTATAAATTAGTAAATCGTGCGATGGTGTGGAAAGATCAGAAAATGACCTGAGATTTTGTATGAGACTCCCATATTATTATGAAAGATACATGATACTCGTGCCAAGGTTGCGGCGGTGGCCGCAACCCCCGGTGTTCGCAGGCTCACAACCTGGCGGCACTGTAAAAAGTGCCTTACCGCTCAATGCAACTTTTCAGCTCAATGAAACTTTATGGCTTACCATAGTAAATTTGTGGCTCAACAGCACTTTGTGGCTCAGCATTACTTTGTTGTCTGGTGCAACGTCATGGCTCACAACTAGAATAACTTACATAATTCTTGACCAAATCATATAGAAAAACAATAGGAATATACACAAAGTAAAGCTGAATAAAAGTATGGTTTGTTTAATTCATGGCAGGATGCAGGGGGAACTCTATCTGTTGAATATAGTTGACACTCTGCTGTTCTTTTACTGTAGACAGCTTGGGTCACAAGGTGATTTTGAGCTACAAAGTGAGGCTGAGCAACAAATTTACTATGGTAAGCCACAAAGTTTCATTGAGCTGAAAAGTTGTTAAAGTGCCCCAGGTTGTGAGCCTGCGAACACCTTGGCACGAGTAACCATCTTTGTTGTGCTACCGGTAGCATCATACTAGCATGCTCCGTGGACAAAATTAACCGCGCACCAAGGATCGAGGGCAACGCAACCCTCCTGATTACCGCGCACTTCCAACAAGACCACCTGAAGAAATTTCCTTAGATCTATTTCTACCATGTAAGTTATTCTACTCTGTATTTACATTTCTTGTTTTAATTTTTTTTTTTAGTTTTCATGATTGTGGGGTTGGTGGGGAGAGTGCCGTTGTCGCGGCCGAGGTTTTTCCTGTTGCTCAGCGAGCGGTTAATTTTGTCCAGGGACAACAGGTTCTCTCTGGTTTCTCAATTCCGTAAACTCTCTGGCCAATCTTCTTTCTTGAAAACTACTTTCTACCTGTTCCCCAGTTTGATTTGGCCTCCAGTGGAACCCCCAGATTCGTTGGGGAGTGATTAAATGGTTAACTTTAATAAGGAGTGCTCGGCTATGGTGTAAAATGGCCCGTCGGCTCGAGTTTTTTGTCACCCGACCCTGCCAGAAGCAACTCCAAAGTCCTAGAGGGATTCTCAATTACTCTAGTCCTTACTGTAGATGTTCATAGTCTTGCTAATTAAGCGTGGAAAAAGTGCTAGAACTACGTTGGTACTGCATAAAATCACCCTGGCCTCCTGTATACCAGACCGGAACTTCCGTAATACAATATCACAACATACCTCAAATCTCCCCCCACATTTATAGCCTGACACCTCAAGAGGCAGGGAGATGGGGAATAGAAGAAGAGGATTTTTCATATAAACGTGTGGGGGTAATGGCGATTCTCACTTCATCTGGGGGAAGTTGGAGTGTACTGTGCTGGGCACTGTATCATGGAATGCCAGTAGAGTACCGCACAGGATGGAGGTGAGGGATAATGTTGTGACGTGTTTGGGGTATATTATGAAGGTTTCTGCTGGTTTTGGTGATAGTGAGTTGGCTTGTGATTCCCCGTTCTCACATTACGGTTCTAGTATTCAAATGCTAGTGCCGGGGTTTTCGTATCGTTCCGGAGCGATTTTTTTTAGTAACCCGGGAGAACAAGGTATGATGTGTTGGACGGATGTGCTTGACTTTGTTGCGGGAGTGGGAAGGAGAGTTCAGGAGACATGTAGACAGAACGGATGGAATGGCTACAAGAGAATGTTCAACAATAGATTTCTCCCGCTGTCTTTTCTTGGTTACTACGGAAGAGTGCTGGGAAACAAGGGCATGCGGGAAGTACAGAGATGGATGCGGTGATCCGAGAAGGATCAGGATATGGTATTTGTTTTTTACTTATACACCTGTATCTACCGTTAGTTTGATTTTTTGGTTAGATGAAGAAGTGAGTGAGGGAGGGCGAATGAATGAAGTATGGGCGGTAAAAACATACCTTCCATACCCTTCCTCAAAAAGTGTCAGAATTTCCAAGTGAATTCTTTCAGTATAGCTCATTCCGTGCGACCCTCATTTTTTTCTTTGACATGATGGACCATCAATGATCTGTCTCTAGCGAGTGCTAAAAATATTTAACCATCCAGGAAAGCCCTTGAATGTCTGATTTTTGTGTGTAGATTTTGGTATGATAGAAATTCTACGAATGCGGATTATTTGGCCTCCGATTCCGTGCCGGCCCACTACTGCCCCCACTGCATCATAAGCTGGCTTGTGATTCTTGGAATTGTGTTAAAGTGCGGAGGGGGTGCGGTTGCAACTTGTGAGGTACAGTGGCACCTCGCTGACCCGGATGAAATTCCCTGAATTCTAATTTTATTTGCATCAAAACCTGACTCGCTGTCCCAGATATTTCGCTGTCCCAGACAGATTCCTTGATTATTATTTTTTTGATTTTGGCTATCCGGGGTAGCGAGGTCCGACTGTATTGATTAATCCGCTGTGCTGGTAGCACTCAGTGTTCCCGCCCCGATGGGAAAGGCCAAGGCAGGCTATTCCGGAAAATAGCCTAGGGCGATATAAGCCGAATTCAATCGGCCTACAAGAGCCTGTCAGGCTTGATAGGTCTTGATAGGTGTTCCTACTATATAGGCCCGGTGATTAGCATTAAGAGCAGATCGCTTTAAGAGTATTCCAACCCCCTCCCCTCTTTCAAGTTTCTCACCTTTTCTCCTCTTTACCTCCGGCTATTGCTTCTTAATTAATCACACAAGTAGTAATACACAACCAACTTAATAAAGTCTTAAGAAGTCATCTCTAGGGCCACCAGCACAGTCTTATCATACCATCATTCCCTCCTATTTTTCCTCTTCAGCAGGAAGTACTTTAAATCCCCAAGCTAACAGAACTAAACTGTTGTATTTTTAATGCCACCTCGTAAACTATTTACGGTTAATCCTCCCTGTATTGATACCTTATATGTAATCACCACCCTATTGCACATAGTTGGCCCACCACAACAGCAGCTCTTTTTCTACAATTAATTAATTCCCTATCTCTAGTATCTTTTAGGATTTTTTTGCTAATAAAGCAAAATTGTTCCTTTATTTTTAATCCTATTGGGTATATAATTGGGAAACGTTTACCGTGAATATTTGCTGTTGACATGGCGTGGCTGCTCGCTATGAGTGGGTTGACGGGGGCCATATAAGCCGACTTATCAGGCAGCCGAAAAAAAGCCCATATAGCCCATAGGAGGGCCCCGCTAGGCTAGGCTCGGGATTAACCAGGCCTGCAGGCTCAGGCTAGGCTAGGTCCTAGAGAATTTTGACAGGACCGGTCCGGCTTCACAGGGGCCTGGCATACCTTGCTTATTGGGAACACTGGTAGCGCCTACCCCCAGCCTTTGTTCTGGATTATTGGGCAGAACTTGTAATATGAATCGGACCTGATATTGCATTTCTTCTGTACTATGCCCATCTATGTGGAAAGGGGCCTTGGGGGGACAGCCCTATTACTACTGTACTTCCCCAAGCTTGTCATGGCATTGCAAGATTCGGCTGTAGTATCAATACATTCAGCCTTCTTTCCTTGCGCTTTACCTCAAATCCCTCAGTGAGTGAGTTATCCCAGGTTAGGTGAGAAGAGAAAAAGGACACAAGTATCCGGACATTGTAATTTTTCCAATTGCAATTTGATGCGGTGGCTCTCGTGGGCTACCTTTCCCTGCACAGCACCTGTTTGCCCACCCGGTGCATGGCAGTCTCAGCTGACCAATGGAATATCGTTGGACGAGTGCTTTGGCATGATTCACAGGATATGGTTGATGAAAACAAATGATAGCTGGTTGGGCATTGGATTATATGCGCCTAATAACAACGTTCAAAGACTGTGCGGGTCGCTCCTAGGCTTGATAATACCCACTCCTCGCACGTTTTTGTAAACTTACCAGCATACGAAAAATATAGTGTTTCATGAAACAAGCACTTAACCCCTCAAGCTAGGTCCACACCACTAGGCACTACATCATTGAGTCGGGCATCCTCAACCGTTGCTTCCTAGTGATCAAGATGGTATAATCCTGTGCTCATGTGTTGACGGGGGATGTTGAGGGGTATTCTCTATGGAGATTACTGGCTACAGCTCACCTTAGGTAGTGAAAACTCTGCCAGTACATGTGTAGCCCTATGTCTCTATATATTCCCTATATACCCATTCATGTCCTAGAACGTTCGATTGTCTATATTCTAGTGTTTCTCAATACCATGTGCGCTTCCCTTTGCCTGCGCTCACCCCCGCTCCTAACACAACACTGGGATTATTATACCATACCATCATCTAGCCCTATATTAAATCCCATCGACGCATCCCATGCGCACAATACAGTATCTCGCAACAAGAGCAAATCAGAATGGAAGGCCAATAGGAAATGACTCTGAAGAATGCTACAATACTGTACAATACTTGTCAAAATCAGATTGTGCAATTCGCACAAAGCACATCCTCAGGTTTTCGCTCAGGGACAGAAGATGAGCGGGTGAATAAAAGAGAAATAGTGACCTCATAAGAATCATGTATCATAGCCGTTATGAAGGTTCCTGCCAGTATGTAACTCGATGAGCTATCCCCCATTTCTAACTCCGAGCACCGGAACTAAAAATAGCCAGATAGCTCAAATACCGCGATCGAGCACGAGTTATCTATCATACTCCCGCCCCTCACCCCCTCAATACGCGTATCATACCATCCTGGTTGAGATGACCGTTGATATCACTTGGAAAACATAAAAATGGCGGAACCACCTATAAGGTTCAATGATCTCACAACCATGCTATACCGTAAGATGCTCTACTATAGTACGAAGCAAAAATCGACGCCAAAAGCACATGAAACTGCCCAATATCTCGTTGACAACGGAAGGACTCGCAGAAGGAAGCCAATGCACTATGATCATACTTGAGCACTGTGCTGTGCTACACCCCACAGCCACTCAAAGACTCGAAATCTTCTCAGCTAACCAACCAACAAACCAATTCTCGGGAGTAGCATAGTATTCCGCTTTCGTGCCATGCGCGCGTGATGGAAGAAATTACTTTGCCATGCCGCTCTCCTGCTGGAAACTACACGAGTGACGGTCTGTGATGAGGCCACTGTGGTTGTAGAATCTCTTTACGAATTTTTTGACTTTTTTTTTGCCTTGGTAAGTAGTGGCCAACAGTCTGAGAATACGGTACTCAAAGCGGAGATAAGGTAATGGGGAGGGGGGGGGACTGAACGGTTTAATTCCTACTGATAAAATCTATCCATCCCCGTTGTTCCCTTTCGTTGGATTATTGTTCAGTCAAAACACTAGTTCTTTGGAAAAAAAAAAACCACGGAACTCGGGGAAACGCTAATGCTTTTCAGGAGTCTTAGACTCAGAATTTGGAGATTACAGGACGGGCAGAGACGGTGGTTCTCAAGAAATTTTAAGGTGCTCAAGTTGTTAATGCAGAGAAATTTATTTTTAATAGTATCCCCCCCTCTTGCCGGTGGGGGTATCCTATTAATATTCAATAATAAAAAACGCAGGGGCTAAAAAGGATAAAAAGAAGAGATGATTAGTTTCCCGCCGCCTGTCCGGGGCCCAGAACCCTCATCCCCGTCAGCGCTCATTGAAGGCTTGCCTTACCAGCCGTTCCAGCCATGCTTCCCTCGGTATGATACTTCCCTCGGGTCTCTAAGCTACTTCTCTAGGGATGGCCCTTCGGCCTTCACCTTCTTTGACAGTTTCTGCCAAATAAAGAATGCCGGAAGCTATAAAGCCTTGTTAGAGCCTAGGTAATTAAGAAGCTTTTTCTGACCCACTCACTGCCCCCTCTTCTCTCCTATGACTGCCGCCAACAAGATCCTAATTTGCTATCCGAGGGTCCCGATGTCTCACTGTATTTTACCTATATCCTCTTCTATCCTCCTAATTTTTTCTAGCAAATTGTCAATACTAACAACCTACTAACACTGATTTTAATACCTACTCAAGTTGTTTCATGAATTTATCCTCTAACTGGAACATAACCAGCTCCCACGGGATGCCGGCCTGTAATATCAAGTTAGCCAATATTACCAAAATAGGCTCAGTAAAGCTATACTTTCTGGTAGGCGTGTTGGGCTGCTGAAACGATGATTTCCGTCCGGGGAAGTAGTCTTTTCCGGGGAGAGATCCTAGACGAAGGAGGGCAACCGGGGGGAAAAGGGGAAATGATAGACGGGGAGGAAAACCAAAACCGATACCAAAAGTGGGCAATCGCCGCTCGCACAAAGGGTAGCGTTAAAGAAATCGTCGGTGATGAAAAAGGAATTGTGAGATGGAGTCGAAAATTATGGATAAAATACAGAAAACGCAGAGTCGTCTATGCACATGAAAAGTCTCTGTCTCCGTTGCCTCCTCCACCCCCTTATGAACTCACGATCCCAGCTAGGTCTTAGTAATCCATGCTCCGCTACGGCAACGAACCCACCGCTCCCATATATAATTAACTAGCTCTGTAACCCACCGGCTCACCAATGAAAGTGGAATGCAAGGAACAATTTAGTGGACGGCTTGGCCATTTTTCCAGCCCCATAGTACTAGTACTTGCCGGCTTTTCGCTGGACTACTCATGTGGGCCATTGAGTCTGCTAGTAGTGTGAGGCAGCGTCTAGTGGCCAGAGGTTGTATTTTGGAAGGAGGCGTGGTGAGTAGAGCAGTGTTGTACAGAAGGCCTTCGGTAATTGAACATAAATTTCTACAGATATATAGTGTAACACAAAGTCTATCTTTATCGCCCCGGAGCACACGTGGATCCTTCATCTTCATACAAAATTCGAACGGCATAATAGCTAAATTCTTAGGTACAAAACCACTCACATCGATCCATTGGCATACCTAGCCATTTTTCAGATGTTTCGCTAATCATACAACCGCGTTGAAATAGGCTGAGATTATTGTTATGACAGGGGCGGATTTTCAACAAGAATCCTCGAGGTACTGCAGCCATATCCTAATTATAGTAGCTAGGATGGCGGCAACGGCGGCAGCGATAACAGTCAGGGGGAGAGGGTTTAATAGAGCTAAGAGAGGAGAGTCAAGTGGAGGGGCCTGCAAGCAGGTTTCCGAACCGATATCGGGGGTGTCAGGAGGAGAAACGGCTGACGAGAGTGCTGGGTGGGTATTTTGAGTGAGCAGGTCTGGGGTATCTCGGGGGGGCTTTGAGGATAGCTGCAAGACCGGAAGCCCCTCATAACTATTTTGTAAAAGGTGGGAAGGAGACACTGGGGCATCATTCGCCCCAGTACCGGACTCAGTATTTGCGTGACGCTGGAGCAGGTTCACAATCCCCTCATGTCCGCCCGAGGCAGCATACCAGAGTGGTATTTGGCCACTATCGTCTCTCGAGTCGGGGTTGACCTCTTTCCGGTCAAGGAGCAGCTTCACAACCCCCTCATGCCCACGCCAGGCAGCATGACAGAGTGGCGTTTGGCCACGATTGTCTCTCGAGTCGGGGTTGACCTCTTTCCGATCAAGGAGCAGCTTCACAACCCCCTCATGCCCACCCAAGGCAGCACGACAGAGTGGCGTTTGGCCATACTTGTCTCTCGAGTGGGGGTTGACCTCTTTCCGGTCAAGGAGCAGCTTCACAATCCCCTCATGCCCACCCCAGGCAGCATGACAGAGTGGCGTTTGGCTATCCCTGTCTCCCGAGTCGGGGTTAACCTCTTTCCGGTCAAGGAGTAGCTTCACAACCCCCTCATGCCAACCCTCGGCAGCATGAGAGAGTGGCGTTTGGCCACCATTGTCTCTCCAGTCGGGGTTGACCTCTTTCTGGTTGAGAAGCAGCTTCACAATCCCCTCATGCCCACCCGAGGCAGCACAACAGAGTGGCGTTTGGTCATAACCGCCTCTCGAGTCGGGGTTGACCTCTTTCCGGTCAAGGAGCAGCTTCACAATCCCCTCATGCCCCCACGAGGCAGCACAACAGAGTGGCGTTCGGCCATAGTCGTCTCTCGAGTCGGGGTTGACCTCTTTCCGGTCAAGGAGCAGCTTCACAATCCCCTGATGCCCACCCCAGGTAGCATACCAGAGTGGCGTTTGGCCATACTTGTTTCTCGAGTCGGGGTTGACCTCTTTCCGATCAAGGAGCAGCTTCACAATCCCCTGATGCCCACCCAAGGCAGCCCACGCTAATGGAGTAACGCCCCGGCCATCAGCCATATCTGCAACACAGCCTTCTTCCTCTTCCAGCAAAGAAATTGCAATCTCATCAAGCCCAAGGTAGGCTGCACAGTGAAGACCAGTGAACCCCTCGCTATACCGCCACTCCCCCAACCACTGACCAAGGCCCCCCTCTAAAAGAAGCTTCGCTGATATATGTTTGCCGAATTTACCAAGAAGCTGAAGTGCGAGTGATTTCACGCCTTTTGTAAGCCCATTTCTCGCATACATTCCCCAGTAACTAGAGGCATATTGCAGGAGACGTGTCTCTGCCGGGGCTCTGTCAAGATTGTGCGACAGCTCATTAACAGAATCAAAGTTAAGATACGTTAAGAAAACCCCCGCCATCGTCGACCGGGGGTTCTCGAAATGTCTGGAATGGTTGTTGAAATATTCTTGAAGGGTAAAGTGCACCAAGCGGACAGTTGAGCTCTCATCCACCATGACAAGCCCTAAGCAGGAGGCTAATAAGGTTTTTTTCAGAAGGGATATTATCATGGTTGATATCCCGAGACCCAATTTCGACCCCTAGCGCCTCACATAGCTCCCCAACGTGCATTGGATGCTCCGACTGAGAAATCCACATCAATGCAGCCACGCCGAGTGCTGATTTGCCTTTACTTTGACCCTTTATTCTGCTCAATGTAGCATCATAGGCGCCGTCCAAACCGAGCCCACTCGTCATTTTACCTAGTCTTTCCCGCCTCTTGTGGATTGTTGCCTCCCCTAATATCGCGGCTATGCTCAAGGAAATAAGTAGAAATCTAGGCATCATAGTTAGTGATCCCTCTGGGCTTTTGGTGTAGGGGTGGATATCACATACGTGTCGGGGATCTTTTCAGGAATGCGTTTCAGAATATCGGCCCTGAGTGCTGGGCTCATCGCTTCAGAATCCAAGTCACGCCCCAATTCAATCTCCAGATATTCCTTTATATCTTCACTACTTGGGCCAATCGGGATAACTTGCGCACCCGCCGAAAGATATCTCTCCACCGCACTTCGGATATGGGGCCTCCCAGTAATAAACAACCGGATGTCTGGAGACGCTTGAGAAACGGTATTCAATGAGGTCAGAAGTTGGGATAGATGCTTATCCGAACATTCATCAAGGGCATCAATACAGATGAAGGTCCGCTTCACCGGAGCAATGGCAGCCTGCAAGAGCTTGATTGTCTCTGAAACTTGGAGCCCTCGGCCCCCAACCTCGCGCTCTGCTCTCTCGAATGCTCTCTCGATCTCAGGAGGAACCATTCCTAACGCATTCACAAGTTGCTTGGTGAGGGCGCCTATCATGTTCGCAGTTGTTTGCTTCTCTTGGTCTTGGAAATCGCAATAGAGGCAAACGACCGCGACGTTCTCTCCCGCAAAATGATCAAGCAACCCATCAATTACTAGAGAGCTAGTGTTTTGCCTAGTTAGCTATAGCTACCCCTTAGGAGGAATTATTCTTCCTACCTGAGAAAAGTCTTTCCAACCCCAGGATTGCCGGAACCGAACAGAGTAGCCTTGTCTGATTCACGCATGCCGTCACGCCATCTAAGAAACTCATCGGCTTGCAAAAACCATTCCCCTAAGCCAGGCTCTCTTCGACCCCTCACATCGTTGTGGCGTACGCGAGGCTGCAAGGGCGATAGCCAATTCAAGAGCTTAGCCCTTTCGTTCACGCATGTTATATTGGTAGTGGTGATGTTGTGAATATTTGTTTGGTTAAAACTGTTTATATTACCTGCGCTAGTAGTGTTCGGTCCTGGATGTGTTGAAGGGCCCATATTGCTTCGTGGTGTGAGTGTTTTTAAGGTTGCGAAAGCGATAGAATGTGTCGAAGCCGAAGATCAGAGAAAGTGGGGTCGCAGTAAATACACGTGCAGGTAGCTGACGGCTGAGTCTCCAGCCTTGCCATCCTGCTGTCGCTAACCAATCATTCTTAAGACAACCATCTTGGCGACAGGAGTTGTGGCACCCAACCATCAGTCCATTCTGCATCAAAGTTTCTAGTATCAGGAAGGTTGGTGACAGTCAATGGAATTAGCACTCCGAGAGAGAGTTTTCATCAGCCCATCACCAGTGCCGCGGACTGTTCTCTCTTGGTAGGAACTACCTTAATTACAAGTACGGAGAACGAGGGATAGTGTTATAAATTTTGGATAAGCTAGTGGCCTATTGGTCGCCTAACACAAAGGAGAGTCTCATCCATAAAATTTGACGGCCATGTCTGCGCTACTGGTAGTGCATGCTCGCAAACCCCGCCAATCTCATCCATCAGATAAAGCTAACTAACTTGCTTTCCTCCGTGCTCCGATATCTGCAACCTGGCTACAAGAGCTCGCGCATCGTGTGATCATGAGTAGCCCTGCAAGTCTCGAGATGGGGGCATGTGTCAATATCCCTGACCTTGCAAATGATCGCTCTCCTCTCAAGCAAAGCCGTTATGACCTAAAAACTGTGAACCACGCTAGGGCGTCCAGGGTTTCCCCCTCTACATTGATGGGAATAACTATGATATCATACAATGAAAAGATCCTCTTTCGGCCTTTTAGATGCGACAAGCGAGGGGAAAAAATACAACAGACCTTGCTAAGAGAGGCAACTCTAATTTCCTAGAGGTATTCTCAAGTATCGTACCCCAGTTGTCACAGTAGATGTTCCCGGTCCTGCCGATTAAGCGTGGAACAAGCGCCAGAACTATGTTCGTACTGTGGGTGAGAAATTTCGCTTTACTCAGTTTGCATATTTTAGCTAGTCTGCGGACGAGGTGCAGAGCATGGATAGTAGTTCATCATAGCTTTGCTTGGGAAGGGAAGTACGCTGGGCCTGTGTTGAATAGTCGGTGGGGGTGTGTCACGTTTACTGCAGGGGTGGTTGTTGCTTAGTCTTGGCTGGCAGGGGGAGGGCAAAGGCTCCATGAGAGGATGATCTTTCTTTTCTTTAACGACGGCGACGACAACCCCATTGGGTTTTTTCTAGACATCAGGCAAAGGAAAAAACTTTGGCAGAGTGCGCAACAGGAAGGAGGCTTAAGAGGAGGATCACCTGTGCCTAAATAGTCGGATAAACCGGACAGGCTGGGCTTTCTTTTCGGTTAGATTTTTTTCCTTCTTTCTGTGGGTTCTTCTTAGGTTAGAGGTTTGCTGATTAGCTTAGGAGAGTTGAATTGATCGTGACTTGTGTGGGTTTTTTTTCTAGGTGGGATTTCTCAACAGCGACGGCCTTTAGCTCGTACCTCTTGTGCTTCCGAAAGTAGACAAACTAGCCGGTATTTCTTCGTTTCAGTACTATCGTACATAAAATCACCCCGGCCTCCTATATGCCGGACCCATGCTTCCGTAATATAATGTCACAACGTGCCTCAAACCTCTCTCCACATTTATCGCCTAACCACTCAAGAGGCAGGGAGATGGGGAACAGAAGAAGAGGGATTTCATATAAATGTGCAGGTAATGGCGATTCTCGCTTCCTCTGGGGGAATTTGGAGTGTGCCTGGGGCTCTGTTATGGCATTATGGTGGCGCACTGCGCAGGTTGAATGTGGGGGTAATGTTGTGATTTGATTGGAATACATGATGGAGGTTTTCTGCCAGTTTTGATGGTATAGCGGGTTGACTTGTGATCCCCTGTTATCATATTACTGTTCCGGTATCCACAGGGCAGTACTTGTACCAGGTTTTCCATATCGCTCCCGAGTGATTGGTAACTCAGGGGAACAAGATATTATCAATGATCGGTTTCTAGCGAGCGCAGCTGTAGCTTGTGAGGTATTGGTTGAACCGCCGTGCTAGTAGCACCCAGCGTTCCCGACGGGCCGGGCCAGGGCGGGCCATTCCGGAAAATAGCCTAGGCCGATATAGGCCGCATTGGATTGGCGCGTATGATAGGCCCGGTGATTAGCATGGAGAACAGATCGCTTTAAGTGTACCTCAACCCGGCCCCCAGCCCAGTCCTATCCTATCATCATTCCCTCCTATTTTGCCTCGTCAGCAGGAATTTCATTAAATCCCCAAGCTAACAAACCGAAACTGTTCTATTTTTAATGTTATTTTGTAAATTATTTACGTTTTAATCCTCCCCGGATTGATATCATACCTTTTATGCAGTCACCACCTTATTGCGCACAGTTGACCCCCACCACAACAACAGCTCTTTTTCTATAGTTGATCAATTCCCTACTCGAGTATCTCTAGCATCCTTTAGGATTTTTTTGCTAATAAGGCGAAATTGTTCCTTTTGTTTAAATCTTATTGGGTATATAATTGGGAAACATTTACCGTGAATTTTTGCTGCTGACACGGGGTGGCTGCTCGCTATGAGCAAGTTAGAGGGGGCCATATAGGGCAGGCCGGCCAGTCAGGCGGCCGGAAAAAAAAAGCTTATATGACCTATAGGCGGGCCCTGCCAGGCCAGATCCCAAGAATCTTGACAGGCCGGACCCGGCTTCACCGAAGCCTGGCCTACCTCGCCAGTTGGGAACACTGGGAGCACCCGCCCCCGAGCTTCGTTATAGATCATCGAGCAGAACTTGTGGCAAGGATCAGACCTGATATTGCACTTCGCCCGTACTGTGTCCATCGGCGCCGAAGGGGGCCCCGGGGGGCTGCCCTATTATTGCTTTGCCTCCCCAATCATGTGATGGTATTATAAGATCCGGATATTGTATCAACACATTCAGCCCTGTTTCATTGAGTGTTTCCTCAAAAGCCCTCAGTGAGCAAGATATCCCGGGTTAGACGAGAAGAGAAAAAGAACACAACTATCCGGACCTTGTAATTTCTCCGATTTCGATTTGAAGTAGTGGCTCTTGTGGGCTGCCTTTTCCTGTACAGCACCCGTTTGCCCACGCGATGCAGGGTAACCTACTCTCAGCTGATTAATGAAATATCGCCGGTCGAGTGCTTTGGCATGATTCAAAGGATATGGTTGATGGAAACAGATGATCGTGGGTTGGATATTGGATGATATGCGCCTAATAAAAACGGCCAGGTACTGTGGGGGCCGCTCCTAGCCTAATACCTACTCCCATTCCCGTTTTCATATACTTACTAGCTTACGAGGAATACCTTATTTTATGAAAAAGCACTTAACCCCTCACGATAGGTCCCACGCCACCAGGAACTGCATCATACAGTCAAACGTCCCCAACCATTACCTTCTAGGCATATATTAGATTCCACACACATATCCCATGTGCACGATACCATATCTCACAACAAGAGCCAATCAGAAGGGAAGGCCAATAGGAAAAAACTCCAAAGAATGCCACCACAGTTCCCAACGGGGCAGTCCATCTTGAGCCAGGACGACGACGGAAGACTTTTTGTCGCCCTGTCTCGTCCTCCAGCAAAACCTGCCCGACGATTCAGAGTGGAGCACGTCGGGCCCCGCAGTCCCCCACCATGATATCACCCCTGTAATGTCTCCGGTCGCCTTCCCCCAGTTCATTAAGCTGTCGCAAATCGCCGCATTAGGAGGATCGTGCAGCTTGTATCCGGTGCTGTCTTCTATTTTGAACAATTGTTATCTTTACATCTTTTTATTATCCGTATCCGATATCTCACTAACTCATTCCCCCTCTTGATAATTCAATTAGGGTCATAAATACCATATGGCTGATTGGACTCGGCAATCGTGGAAAACACCAGCCCAGTTGAGATTAGAATCCTGCTATTGTTATCCTCCACTCGAACAGAGTCAACAAACTAGCACCCACTGTTTCCTGTGTTTCATTACCTTCACCGGTGTTTGCTGACGGTCCGTGGTCGTCACCCGCCGTTCCCTGCCGTCCCCTGCCGTCTTCTGCCATCCCGGGCATTTCCTCAGACCCTGCAGTTGCCTGCAGTCACCAGTCGTCACTCACTGTCCCCCGCCGTGGACTATGATTCCTGCAATACAACACCCGTCTTCATGTACGCCCACACACATTGTTCTCTCATGTTCCCGGGCCCGTCGTCCTTGGTAAAAACCGCCGTCTTTAGATTTTGCAGATGAGGACGGGACATCTTTTGCGGTCGAGTCCGGTCTAGGGCTCCTGGCCCCGTCCCTGGACCGTTGGGAATACTGTTCCACTATACTGTACAATACCTGTTAAAATCACATTGTGCAATTAGCACAAAGCACGATCCCCAGGTTTTCACACATGGGCAGGAGATGTGCGAGTGAATAAAACAGAAATAGTGACCTCATAATCACCACGGACCATAGCGGGTATGACGGTTCCTGCCACTATATAACTCAATGAGCTATCGCACATTTCCTAACTCCGAGCACCGGAACTAAAAATAGCCAGATGGCTCAAATGTAGAGATCGAGCACGAGTTATCTATCATACTCCTGCCCCTCACCCCCTCAATACGTGTATCATACCATCCCGTTTGAGATGGTCGTTGATGTCACGTGGAAAACATAAATATGCAAGAACCACCTATAAGGCTCAATGATTTCACAACCATGATATACCGTACGATACTCCACTATAATACAAGCAGAACAAATCAATGCCAAAAGCACATGAAACTGCCCAAAATCTCGTTGGCAGCGGGGGGGCTCGCCGAGGAAAACCAGTGAAATATGATAATACTTAAGCACTACATTGAGCCATACCCCCCAGCGATTCAACAACTCGAAATCCTCCCCGCCAACCAACCAGCAAACTAATTCTCGGGAGTATCATAGTATTCCGCCTTCGTGCCATGAACGCGTGATGGAAGAAATTGCCTTGTCATGCGGCTCTCCTGCTGGAAACTACACGAGTGACGTCCTGTGATGAGGCCTCTGGTCGTAGAATCTCCATACGAATTTTTTGACTTTTTTTTTGACTTGGCAAGTATCATAGCGGCCAACAGTCTGAGAATACTGTACCCGAAGTGGAGATGAGGCAATGGGGGAGGGGGGATGGAAGGGTTTAATTCCTACTAATAAAATCAATCCATCCCCACAATTCCCTTTCCTTGGATTCTTGTTCCCGTCAAAACTCTAATTTTTTGAAAATAAAATAAAATAAAATAAAATCAGGAAATTTGGGAAGCGCTAATGCTTCTCAGGAGTCCCTAGACTCAGAATTGGGAGATTGCAGGACGGCCAGAGATGGTGGTTCTTAAGAGATTTTAAGGTGCTCTAGCAGTTAATGCAAAGAAATTTATTTTTAATCGCATTCCCCTCACGATGCCAGTGGGGATATCCTATTAATCTTCAATAATAAAAAATCCAGGGGCGGAAAAGGATAAAGAGAAGGGATAATTAGTTCCCCGCCCTCTTCCCGAGGCCTACAACCCTCATTCCCCTACCCGCCAACAAGCTCCTCACTTGTCATCCGAGGGTCCTGATATCTCATGATATCTTACCTATATCCCGTTGTATCCTTCTGATACTCTAGCAAATTGTCAATATTAGTGACCTACTAGCACTGATTTGATTACTTAAGTCGTTTCATGGAATTTATCCTCTAGCCGGAACATACCCAGCTCCCACGGGGTGCGGGTCTGTAATACCAGGTTAGCCAATATTACCAAAATAGGTTCAGTAAAGCTATATTTTCTGATAAGTGTCTGAGGTATCATACCAATACCTGCCGGCTTATCACTTGACTATTCATGTGAGTCATTGAGTCTGTCGGTAGTGTGGGACAGCGTCTAGTAGCTAGGGATTGTATTCACGGAAGGAGGCGTGGTGAGTAGAGCAGTGCTGCAAAGAAGGCCTTCGGTAATCGAACATAAATTTCTAATAGTATTATAGATATACAAGTGGCAACCGGCCTCCGGCCGGATGTCAGTTTTGAAAATAATTATTGTAGCCAAGAGAAGTGCTAGCATTAGAGGTGCAATATATATTTTTTTCCAGAAATAGTACACAAACTTGAAAGTGAAAAGTATATCAAATTTGGTGCTCATTATGGGCCCTCCAGGGCCCTGAAAACATGTGGCACTACCTGTGTGCCCCACTCCGCCCTGCTGAAGCACCTAGAGTAGGGTATTTTATTTTTGTTCCTTGCCCCTGCCCCCTGCCAGTGCTCTCTCCATTCCCTTAAAGGCTTCCAGAAAAATAGGTGTGCAGAACCTGGACCCAGTTGAGGGAATAAGTGGGGACTACCATAGGCAGGAGTGGAGATAATTTAAAAATAATCTCCTCTGATTAAAATAGTAGGATCTAGCAAGCAAAAATCCGCCCCACTCAGTCACATCCCATCCCAATTTATAATACACTCGAATTAAACTATAGACAATCTCATTTATCAACCTTTACATCACATTAGAAATCTTGCTGTGATTTCCCCTCTTCCTTATCAAATTCCTTCTTTCAAATATTCTTTGCTCTATCTTTACTTCTATATACCTGTTTTGTATATTTGAAAGCCTCCTAGACTCAGCGGAGACGATACTAAGACCTACCTGCCTTTTACCTCTATCAAAGTCAATGCTATCTGAATTTGCCCTGTGTTCCCAGGGGGCCAAGATGGCCAAGCTTCAGTAGAGCCTAACCTACCCTATTAAGATTCTCTTGGATCTAGCCTAGCCTAGCTGGGATGTCCAATATGCCACATAGGCTTCTTCCTGGCTACATGATAGGTCAACCTGGTCTATATAGCCTAGGTTTACCTATATGGCGACTCCCAAAATACTCAAAATGAGTGGCCACTCTGTCTCAACACCAAAATTTCCCGTCAATGTTTTCCAATTACCAAACATGATTTACAATAGAGAAACAATCTGGCTTTACCATTAGTGAAAAAAAAGTATAAAATACACTATTGATTCAAGTGGTTAATTCATTGATTAAATTAATTGTACAAAAACAGCTAGTATTTCCATAGATCAATTATATACAGTAGGATAGTGACTATATAGGTATCAAGATAGGGGGTTGACTGTAACATAAATAGTTTACTAAATAACATTGAAAATACAATAGATTCAGTTTATTTGCTTGGGAATTTAAAGTAGTTCCTGCTGAAACGGCATAGTAAAGGGGAATAATGATGA
>Ga0307509_10004801_pt1 | contig 19216 bp, 12 predicted proteins | sample 10_EM_MG_FD_202245 | JGI IMG/M metagenome (GOLD analysis project Ga0307509, IMG submission 202245) | Populus trichocarpa ectomycorrhiza microbial communities from riparian zone in the Pacific Northwest, United States - 10_EM | ecosystem: Host-associated > Plants > Roots > Unclassified | place...
TTAAATCTGATATCTACTTAAGTTTAAGCGTTTGGCATTCTACTTCGATAACCAACTTTTCCTCGAGAGAACTTATTGAGTGAAGCTTTCAGCTTAACGATATTAAGTTTAACCGTTTTTGATTCTTCGTGAATTATTTACTCTATCTTTATCTTCTACTTTGAGTTTTGGTGCGGTCGCAATCTTAGAGTTCACCTCTCTATAGGGTGCCCCCGTTACACTTCCCGTCCTTTCCAATCGTTCAACATAACTGCCTTGGGAGCTGGGATGTTTTTCTTTCACTTTTTCACAGCTTCACCATGCTGCCTCACCCTCCTTTGCTTGTTGCTATTCAAGCCCGCCCCTCCAGACGCTCGGTTCTACCGACCTTCCCGGGATTTATGTCCTTCGCCCCCCCCCCTCCTGGCCGCCCACGGGTTGCCATTTATGTTTCTCGCACCTGGAACCAGCACTTGTCTTGCTCCACTGTTTTTCACGACTCCTCCGAGATGCTTTCAGTTGATGTTTTTTCTCCGGAAGGTCTTTTTGGCTCCCCCCATCGTTCCCTCAGGATTACCTCGGTATACCTTCTTCGCACAAATCGCCCTCCCTACCGCTCCATATTGCCGGAACGGGTTTTTTCATTCCTCTCGCACCCTCACCTGATTTTAGGTGATTTTAATCTTCACCTTCCATTAGCGGATCCCGGCCGCTCCCTATCCGAAAGGGAATTTATCATCTCCACACGCTACTTTGATGCCGCCTTTGACGTCCCGTACCACCTTCTCAACACCCCTGGGGTTTACACTCGGTTCCCTTTTGACACTATTTCGCGGCCCTCTGTGTTGGACCTGGCCTTCGCGAATACCGCCCTCTCCACCCTGGTCTCCTCATGGGACACCCCTCACCCCTCCACTGGTTCTGACCACGTTCCATCTGTGATAACACTGAAACCTCCCGCAATTATGCTGCCCCCCCCTACTCCACACTGGGCCCTATTAGACCTAGGCGCAGTAGGAAAGGCACTGGAATCCTTCACCATATTACCCTGCCCGCCGAAACCCACGCCCAACTCCCTGAGTAGATGGTTCGACATCTCCTCTGCCCGCCTCACCTCCCTCCTAACCTCCCACACCCCGAGCAAGCGCCCATGCCCCCGCTCCAAGCCATGGTGGTCCCCTCGCCTATCGTCTCTAAGAAGGGAATATCACAGGTTTGCAAGGATATCCCGCCTCGACCCGTCCCCCCTCAACTGGAGCAATGTGAAAAGCTCAAGAAGAACATACTTTAAGGCCATTGCCTCGGGCAAGAAAACACACTGGTCGGACTTCCTATCCTCGGCCACTCGGCGCTCCCTCTGGACGGCCAACAGATTTGCATTCGGCCGCCCACCACAAAGGTTCCCGGACTTACCAGGGGCCTCCGATCCGGCCGAGGTAGCGGAAACACTCCTTGACCATTTCTTCCCCTCCAAACCCCCACCTCCGCCCCTCCTCCGCCTCACGCGTTACGAGGACTACACCCACCTCACCTCCGAAGAGATATCCAGGGCCCTCTCTAAATCCTCGAACACCTCCGCCCCTGGACCAGACCACATCCCGTACTCAGTGTGGAAATCTGTACACCTCATCAAGCCTTCCCTTCTTCCTTCCCTCCTGGACCCCCTGCTAGCCCACGGTTTTCACCCTCCCTCCCTCAAGAAAGCACTCGGTATTGTCCTCGACAAGCCGGGTAAGCCCTCATACGACTCACCCTCCTCCTTTATGATTATCGTCCTCCTCCGTACACTCTCAAAGATCCTTGAGAGAGTGGTAGCTTCCCGCCTTTCAGCCCAAGCAACGATTTGCTCCCTCATCCACCCCCTTCAATGTGGATCCCTCCCTGGAAGATCCACCGCCGATGCCGCCCTTGTCTTACAACACAATGTTGAGTCCTTCCACCGCCTCCGATATAAAGTCTCCACTCTCTTCCTTGACGTGAAGGGAGGCTTTGACAATGTGGAGTCCCCCTCGCTCCTTTCTCTCCTTCACAGGAAGGGGGTCAGCCCATACTTGGTCCAGTGGGTCGGCTCCTTCCTCAGGGACCGTACCTGTCGCCTGACATTCCAAGGGTCCCCTCGCTCCTTTGCCCCCGTCTCCGTCGGGGTCCCTCAAGGATCCCCCATCTCCCCTCTTCTGTTCGTCATATACGTCTCCTCCCTCCACCTGGAGATCCCCAGGTCTCTCATTATCTCCTATGTCGACGACTTTGCCGTTACAGTGGCCTCACCCTCCTACAGAACCAATGTTCGCCTCCTTCAGAAGTCCTTCTCATCGCTCAAGAGAAAGGCCTCCCCGATCAACATCTCTTTTTCTGTACCGAAAACCGAACTGATCTACTGGAGGACCTCCAGGAGCAATGAGCCGCCGTGCTCCCTTCCGGTCCAGCTAGAGAGTCAGCTCTTCTATCCCCAGTCCCGCCTGAAGTGGTTGGGCTTCATCTTCACCCCCGCCTTTGACCCAAGGTCTCACTTCTCCAGGAGGTACACTCTTGCAAATGCCGCCCTGGCCACCATCCGTCGTCTCTCCCCCCCCAGGATGGGCCTTCCACCCTACCTCTGTCTCTCCCTGGCGCGGTCGCTCCTCGCTCCGATTCTTCTATATGGGTCCGCTGTCTGGAACCCTCCCCCGTCTATCATGGGCCCCATGTCCGTTTTCTGGCATCGGGTCTGTAGGTGGATAACTAACTGCTTCTCCTCAACCAACATAACGTGCTTGCACAGGGAAGCCTGTCTTCCCCCGCTACCTGTTCTGGTACGCCACCAACACCGCCTTGCGCGCCTAAGGCTCATTTGCTCCCCCCCGGAGATAAACCCTGCCACGGCACGCCTCCCTAAGTCCGTCCCCACCTTCTCGCCCCACCGTGCCGCTTTGATAGCGCGTGGGAAAATTACCTCCCAGCCCTACCTCTTCTTCAACCTCGACTGGCGTTCCTCCCCGGACAAGACCAAGAACCCAAGGTACCGACACAACGCCATCACAGCTTTGGCTAACTCGGCCACCCCCATCATACACGACGTCTCGATACTGCCGCCCATCTCCCTCCACTTAACAGACTACCTGCCCCCAGTCCCGGGGGTTGTCCCCTCCTACACTCGCCTTAAGCTAAGGGCTAAACAACACCTCCTTTCCGACTGGTCGAACTCCCCAGCCCCCCCATACTACCCCTTTCCGCCCCCGACACACCCCCATCCCTTCATGGGCTTAGGCAAGTTCGTTGCAGGCAGGATACACCAGATGCGTTCTGGGAAAAGCTATCTCGCGGCTCACCCCTCTTGGGACAATCCTGATGCCGACACGTCCTGCCCTTTGTGCTCCGGGGCCCCGCAGACCTTCGAGCATGCCATCCTGTCATGCCCCTCCTCCGCCCGCCAGAGATCCCGCCTCCTCCAAGGGGTCTCAGACCTGGCTCCTGAGGCCCCAATCTGGTCCGACCAACAGCTGCTCATTGCTCTGGCTGAGTTCATTCGCACCACCGCCACCGGTTTCCCCCCTGGGATGCCCCCGCTTGCCCCCTCCCTCCACACCCCTCCTCCGAACCCCCTTCTCCAAGCTACTTCCCTACCCGCCCCTGGCCCTCGAGACTAGTTTAGCGGTTTTTACTTTCCTTGTTTTTAGCTACGGCTGCTGTGCGACACTTATTGGTTGCGTTGGGGGAACTGGTTATGTTTGTTTCATTTGTTGATTGTTAGTTTGATTTTTGGTTTTGTTTTGGCCATATCGTTAAAGATGCATGTCATTTCTTGTACTTTATAAACAATGAACATATTATTTAAAAAATAAAAAAAAAAAAAAGAAAAAGAAAAAAAAAGTGTCATCTTGCGACCACACGCTTCCGCTTCCCTCGTTCCCCCCCCCTACATTTCTCAAGACCACGTGGTTCTGCGCACGATCTCCTCTCCCACACTTTTCGTCCTCATTGTTGGGCCTCGCGTCCCCACCCTTACCTCCAAATATGGCCTCCCATCAAGGTGGCCCCTCGAGAATCGCTACACCAGCCCCTCTCTCCCCCCTCCCGCCCACTGGGAATCTCGACCATCTAGTCTCGATTTTCCACCAAACTGCCGCCAACCTAGGGCTCCCCACCGCAGGTTTTCCCCGCATTACTCCGGCGAACATTTCCACCCTCTCCATCGGAGAACAGATGCTCCTCCCTCTACTTTGCACCTCGCTTCAATCAAGTATTCACATAGCGACCGCTCGCGAGAATCTCTCGACTGAGATCCACGACCTGTCCTCTCGGATTGCCAATTTGGACATCTCCCCACAACCCCCGAACCTTGCCCCACTCCAGGCATCTCTCCGTGACATTGCCTCCTGTCTTCCATCAGCCGCTCAGGCCCCTTTCCCTCCCCAACGCCCTGGTGTCCCACAACAGGCCACACCATCCTCTAGTGGGACTCGTCCCACCCCCACCGGTAACACCAACCCCGCTCGCCAAGAGAAAGGGAAAGAAAGAGCTCCTCCAGCTCCACCCCCACCACCTCCAAACACGGTTTGGCCCTCCCCCACAGCTGACCCGGACCTCCCGAGATTTGACATGTCAACTTCCCCTCCCACACTATATGGCAACCCTGAGGCATTTGCCAGGAAATACCCCCACACCTGGGAAGCGGAAGAGTTCGCCAAAGGGAAATACCCCCCCGGCCTTGCCTGGACTCCCGGTCACCTTGATCCCGACTGGCGTCCCCCCAACGCCATGGCCCCCAAAGCCCCCCCCATCTACGCTCAAGCTGTCGCACCCCCTGCTAAGGGAAAGAAGGGTCGACAGGCGAAGGCCTCTGCCTCGGCTTCTTCCGTTGCAGTTGCGTCGGGTGAGGTTTTTACGAAATCTCCCCCTCCTCTCCCACAAGCGGTCCGCAGATTTTTCGCCTCCAGAACCACCTTCGAACCCCACCCAGAGGCGCTCAAAATAGCAGCCCATTTCCCAGACATTGCTGCTTCGGTCCTCCGAGAAGCCAACTGCTCCCTCCCCCTTTCCTTCACTTGCACGGTTAACGACAAGGGCTAAGTGTCACTGCTTGGTACCGACCTTCACACCCCCGCTTCCGCTTATATTCCTTACTTCGCTCCCCTTACCTCGAGATTAAACAAGGCCTTTCCGGTAGGCAACTCCCCTTGGGATCTCTACAAACCCGCTCCAAACGAAACACAACTTCTGATCCACTCCGTCCCTATTGCATTCCTCCCCTCAGACGATGCCCAACTCTTCCCCTCTCTTCACGAGTCCATCCGCAATGCCAGGGGAGTCTCCATTCTCTCAGCGCGTTACCTTAACCCCAACCCTGAATCTCGCGGTCAAAAGTCGGCAACCTCCGTGGTTGTTACCGTGGCCCCGCCCGATGCTTTCGCCATCCTCCCCTCCATCAACCTCTTCTCCCATAACCGGAGAGGGGAGCAGATGTTCTCTGCCTCTAAGGACTCCCAGTGCAAGAAATGCTGGAAGTTCGGCCATATCCCTACCCGCTGCCCCAGCACACCCCCTGTTTGCCCCTTCTGCTCGCTCTCCCACACCAAAGCGGAGCATCGCTGCCCTAACCCTTCCTGCCCTAAGGGTGGCAATCTCCGACCTGTCCTCGCCTGCTGTCCATCCTCGGTGGCATGCTGTCCTAACTGCCAAGAAGAGCACTCTGCGCGCAGCAGGGATTGCCCCTCCCGCCCAAAGACCACTCCAGAGGCACCAGAGTTGCGATCTCGACAGACGCAGGACAGCATGGATCTCGCTGAAGACCAGGCTGGCCCTTCGACGGTCCTTCCCACAGCACCAAGTGCCGCTCCCCAAACCCCGAGTGCCCCTGTACTCCCCCGCGTTGCTCCTCTACCTAGACAGAGAGCCCAACGCACCATTACTGTCGCTGACCTCGCCTCAAGAGAGAGCGGTGATGAATCCCTAGACTCCGACTCCACAGAGGGCTCTGCCCGATAATGGAGAATTTTTTCACTCATTACACCGACAGCAGTGCTGTCTTCCCGTCCTTTCCAATCGTTCAACATAACTGCCTTGGGAGCTGGGATGTTTTTCTCTCACTTTTTCACAGCTTTACTATGCTGCCTCACCCTCCTTTGCTTGTTGCTATCCAAGACCCCCCCTCCAGACGCTCGGTTCTACCAACCTTCCCGGGATTTATGTCCTTCGCCCCCCCTCCTCCTGGCCGCCCACGGGTTGCCATTTATGTTTCTCGCACCTTGAACCAGCACTTGTCCTGTTCTACTGTTTTTCACGACTCCTCCGAGATGCTTTCAGTTGATGTTTTTTCTCCGGAAGGTCTTTTTGGCTCCCCCTATCATTCCCTCAGGGTTACCTCGGTATACCTTCTTCGCACAAATCGCCCTCCCTACCGCTCCATATTGCCGGAGTGGGTTTTTTCATCTCTTTCGTACCCTCACCTGATTTTAGGTGATTTTAACCTCTACCATCTATTAGCGGATCCCGGCCACTCCCTATCCGAAAGGGAATTTGTCATCTCCACGCGCTACTTTGATGCCGCCTTTGACGTCCCGTACCACCTTCTCAACACCCCCGGGGTTTACACTCGGTTCCCTTTTGACATTGTTTCGCGACCCTCAGTGCTGGACCTGGCCTTCGCGAATACCGCCCTCTCCACCCTAGTCTCCTCATGGGACACCCCTCTCCCCTCCACTGGTTCTGACCACGTTCCATGTATGATAACACTGAAACCTCCCGCGATCATGCTGCCCCCCCCTACTCTGCACTGGGCCCTTCTTGACGTAGGCGCAGTAGGAAAGGCACTGGAATCCTTCACCACACTGCCCTGCCCGCCGGTACCCACGCCTAACTCCATGAGTAGATGGTTCGACATCTCCTTTACCCGCCTCACTTCCCTCCTAACCTCCCACGCCCCGAGCAAGCGCCCATGTTCCCCCTCGAAGCCATGGTGGTCCCCTCGCCTATTATCTCTGAGAAGGGAATATCACAAGTTTGCAAGGATATCCCGCTTCGACCCGTCCTCTCTCAACTGGAGCAATGTGAAAAGCTCAAGAAGAACATACTTTAAGGCCATCGCCTCGGCCAAGAAAACACACTGGTGGGACTTCCTATCCTCGGCCACTCCGCGCTCCCTCTGGACGGCCAAGAGGTTTGCATTCAGCCGCCAACCACAAAGGTTCCCGGACTTACCAGGGGCCTCCAATCCGGCCGAGGTAGCGGAAACACTCCTTGACCATTTCTTTCCTTCCAAACCCCCACCTCCCCCCCTCCTCCGCCTCACGCGATACGAGGACTATACCCCCCTCACCTCCGAAGAAATATCCAGGGCCCTCTCTAAGTCCTCGAACACCTCCGCCCCTGGACCAGACCACATCCCGTACTCTGTGTGGAAATCTGTACACCGCATCAAGCCCTCCCTTCTTCCTTCCCTCCTGGACCCCCTGCTAGCCCACGGTTTTCACCCTCCCTCCCTCAAAAAAGCACTTGGTATTGTCCTCGACAAGCAGGGTAAGCCCTCATACGACTCACCCTCCTCCTTTAGGGTTATCGTCCTCCTCCGTACGCTCTCAAAGATTCTTGAGAGAGTGGTAGCTTCCCGCCTTTCAGCCCAAGCAACGATTTACTCCCTCATCCACCCCCTCCAATGTGGATCCCTCCCGGGGAGATCCACCGCCGATGCCGCCCTTGTCCTACAACACAATGTTGAGTCCTTCCACCGCCTCCGATATAAAGTCTCCACTCTCTTCCTTGACGTGAAGGGAGGTTTTGAGAACGTGGAGTCCCCCTCGCTCCTTTCTCTCCTCCACAGGAAGGGGGTCAGCCCGTACTTGGTCCAGTGGGTCGGCTCCTTCCTCAGGGACCGTACCTGTCGCCTGACATTCCAAGGGTCCCCTCGCTCCTTTGCCCCCGTCTCCGTCGGGGTCCCTCAAGGATCCCCCATCTCCCCTCTTCTGTTCGTCATATACGTCTCCTCCCTCCACCTGGAGATCCCCAGGTCTGTTATTATCTCCTATGTCGACGACTTTGCCGTTACAGTGGCATCACCCTCCTACAGAACCAATGTTCGCCTCCTTCAGATGTCCTTCTTGTCGCTCAAGAGAAAGGCCTCCCCAATCAACATCTCCTTTTCCGTTCCGAAAACCGAGCTGATCCACTGGAGGACCTCCAGGAGCAATGAGCCGCCGTGCTCCCTCCCGGTCCAGCTAGAGAGTCAGCTCTTCTATCCACAGTCCCACCTGAAGTGGTTAGGCTTCATCTTCACCCCCGCCTTTAACCCAAGGTCTCACTTCTCCAGGAGGTACACACTTGCAAATGCCGCCCTAGCCACCATTCGTCGCCTCTCCCCCCCCGGGATGGGCCTTCCACCCTTCCTCTGTCTCTCCCTGGCGCGGTCGCTCCTCGCTCCGATTCTTCTATATGGGTCTGCTGTCTGGAACCCTCCCCCGTCTATCATGGCCCCCATGTCCGTTTTTTGGCATCGGGTCTGTAGGTGGATAACTAACTACTTCTCCTCAACCAACATAACGTGCTTGCAAAGGGAAGCCTGTCTCCCCCCGCTGCCTGTCCTGGTACGCCACCAACACCGCCTTGCGGGCCTGAGGCTCATCTGCTCCCCCGCGGAGATAAACCCTGCCACGGCACGACTCCCTAAGTCCGTCCCCACCTTCTCGCCCCACCGTGCCGCCTTGATGCCACTTGGGAAAATTACCTCCCAACCCTACCTCTTCTTCAACCTCGACTGGCGTTCCTCCCCGGACAAGACCAAGAACCCAAGGTACCGACACAATGCCATCACAGCTTTGGCTAACTCGGCCACCCCCCTCATACACAACGTCTCGATACTGCCACCCATCTCCCTCCACTTGACAGACTACCTGCCCCCAGTTCCGGGGGTTGTCCCCTCCTACACTCGCCTCAAACTAAGGGCTAAACAACACCTCCTTTCTGAGTAGTCTGACTCCCCAGCTCCCCCATACTACCCCTTTCCGCCCTCAACACGCCCCCATCCCTTCATGGGCTTAGGCAAATTTGTTGCAGGCAGGATACACCAGATGCGTTCTGGGAAAGGTTATCTCGCGGCTCACCCCTCTTGGGACAACCCTGATGCCGACACGTCCTGCCCTTTGTGCTCCGGGGCCCCGCAGACCTTCGAGCATGCCATCCTGCCATGCCCCTCCTCCGCCCGCCAGAGATCCCGCCTTCTCCAAGGGGTCTCGGACTTGGCTCCTGAGGCCCCAATCTGGTCCGACCAACAGCCGCTCATTGCTCTGGCTGAGTTCATTCGCACCACCGCCACTGGTTTCCCCCCTGGGATGCCCCCACTCGCCCCCTCCCTTCACACCCCTCCTCCAAACCCCCTTCTCCAAGCTACTTCCCTACCCACCCCTGGCCCTCGAGACTAGTTTAGCGGTTTTTACTTTCCTTGATTTTAGCTACGGCTGCTGTGCGACGCTTATTGGTCGCGTTGGGGGAACTGGTTATTTTTGTTTCATTTGTTGATTGTTAGTTTGATTTTCGGTTTTGTTTTGGCCATATCGTTAAAGATGCATGTCATTTCTTGTACCGTAGAAACAATGAACATATGATTTAAAAAAAAATAAAAATAAAAAAAAATGTCATCTTGCGACCACATGTGTTGCAGACTTGCCAAGGTTTTCGGTTGCAGACAACACTTTATGAGGCTCTTGTGAAGGAAGCCGATAGTGATCAAACCTATATAGCAACGCTAAAGGAACTCCTCAAAGGCGATAGTAAAGTCGATACAAATTTTAGTATCGAAAAGGACTTGCTCCTGTACAAGAACAGGTGGTACATTCCAAAGGATGAAGGTCTAAGGCGAACGATACTAGAGGCAGAAGATGATTCAAAGATTGCTGGACACTTCGGAACATACAAGACCATTGGTAGGGTTAGGGCTAACTTCTATTGGCTAAAGATGGATGAAAACATTACCGAGTACGTTCGCTCTTGCGATGTATGTCAACGTTATCAAGTCATCCGGCATAAGAAGTATGGACTCCTAGAACCCTTCCCAGTTCCTCTGAGACCATGGACGGCAATATCTATGGATTTCATTGTTGGGTTACCAAAGTCCGATGGGTATAGGAAGATATGGGTTATCGTAGACAGGTTGTCCAAGATGGCACATTTCATACCACTAAGGACTGAAGAACATATTAAGGAACTGGCCTTGACGTTCGTGAAAGAAATCTGGCGCCTCCATGGGCTTCCTGAATCAATTGTCTCTGACCGAGATACCCGATTCATGTCCAAGTTTTGGACAAGCCTGATGCAGCTATTGCAAGGAAAGCTAAACCTCTCTACCGCATTCCACCCAGAAAGCGATGGGCAAACTGAAAGGGTTAATCAGACACTAGAACAATATTTAAGAAGTTATTGTTCATATCAGCAAGACGATTGGGTATCGCTGTTGCCTTTCGCGGAACATGCCTATAATTCTTCAATGTCGGAATCCACAAAGGCTAGTCCCTTTGAAATAAATTATGGATTCTCCCCACAGACTCAGTGGTCGGGGATAGTGTCAGATAACAAAGGAATACACCCACACAGTGAGCTTGTTGTAAAAGATTGTGAAGGCACATGGCAAGAGATCCAAGAAACAATACAGCAGGCACAGGAAAGACAACGGAAATGGCATGATCAAAAGAGACAGCCAGCTCCAGAATATGTCACATTAGAAGATGTCATACAGGGTAGAGCTAAGAAAGCGGCTAGGGTTATGCCAAACCGCAAGAACATCCATACAAAAAGGCCTATGGAAAAACTAGACCATAAGATGTTTGGACCCTTTATTGTCAAACGCAAGGTGCGATCTAGGGCCTATGAGATTGAGCTGCCGGAGTGATGGGACATCCATCCTGTATTTCATGTTAGTTTGTTGGAACCCTATCGTGAGGATCCTGTGGGCAGGCCTCAAAAGATAATACCAACACCTGACATAGTAGACAATCAGCCTAGCTATGTTGTTGCGGAAGTGGTTGATAGCCGATGGTATGGGAATCCTAAGTCCAAGTTTCCACACCGCTTTGTGCAATATATGGTTGCTTGGGAAGGGTACAGTCCAGAAGAGAATTCTTGGAAACCGTTCAAGATGTTAGAAGATACCGCAATGCAGTCATTGCCATAGTTTCATGAGAGGTATCCGTCTAAACCTAAAGACCATAGGGTTATAGACCATCCAAACCATGGAATTAAAAGACAACATTGACGGTCTCCGGACAGAACAAGAGAAGAGGGGAGTAGTGTAACGACCCTATGATTGGTAGCTACAATAACTACCACCTTAGCCCAAATTGTATACCAAGAGGTAGTCAAAGGTGGTATGGTGTGGTATATTAGTATACAAGAATGCTGGTTCGCCTAAATGCAAGGCCTAGGGAACAGTGGAGTGGCCTTAGACACTCTATTAGGCAGGGTAACCTTTCGGGAGAACATTAGCATAAGACCAAGGGAATAATGGTAATATTACACGGATCTCCAAGACGACTTCTGTGGTCGCCTGGAGGACTTCCGGAGCGGCTAAAGGCACAAGAGGGCAAAGTTACCCTACCTTGGGAATTTGGTCATTATGCCCATGGACCCCAGTTACCCTACTGAGGAGTCCAAGTTACCCTACCTTCACCAGCACAGTCATCCTAGAACTTAGAGGTTGATTGCCTCACATTCTATAGGCTCTTAGATATTCTTCGGCATACACGCATCGGTGCAGGGAGGCCCCACACCTGTGTAAGGGTGACCCGAGCATGCCATTGAACTTGGGCGGGTTTTGCTAACACCCCCCTCTGGCCCCAGCGTTGGGACGGCGCGTCTTACGCAGATGGCTGTGTAGTTGCTCGTTTGCTAGTTAAAAGAGGTCATTGGAGCAGCCGCCCTAACACCGTATAAGTCATCGCTGTCCATCCTACAGAATGTCGTTCGCAGGATATATAAGGGGAGTATAGGTAACCGCCAAAACGGGGGTTACCCATAAATGGTCTCTCCGGCAACTAGAAGTCTATCATAGCCTACGGGTAGTAGAGTAGTCTTCCTAGTGGTACTTCGGTAGTCCACGGAGGCCAGGGTGCTTTCGCGACAAATACCTCAGTAACCAGCCTGGACCTTCTCCTCTTGATTTGTAGCATTACTATGGGTTGTTATTGGACTCTAGAGGTATGAGTCTTATCACGGTAGAGTATATCCCGAGAGGCTGGCTATGGGTAGTGCCCACTTAGCCAACCATCGGCTACATCTCACCGGGGTAGCTTGCATAACAATTTATCACATTGGATACTCGCGTAGATTAAATCATGGACTGCATAGCTTGTATAGACGAAACTACCACTGGGCCAGTGAGTCCACCACCTAGGTATTGATTCCGGTTGTTGTCATAACAGTTACCCACTGGTATGACTTCGATAGGAAGAGTTTTTCACCTGCGGTTGTATTGGAGATGCATTGCAGAAACTCATATCCTATTGACGGAGTTAAGTCTACCCGAGTTGGTCCGACACTGCTGGCAGGATAAATCCTGATGGAGTGTAGACCTCACACAGTCCCTGTGCAGGACAGGGTGCTCGCACAAGGTCGGAAGTAGTGGTGAATATCAAAGGCTTAAATCTGATATCTACTTATGTTAAGCGTTTGGCATTCTACTTCGACAACCATTTTCCCTCAAGAGAACTAAATTGAGTGAAGCTTCGAGCTTAACTGTATTAAGTTTTACCATTGATTCTTCCGAATTATTTTACCTTATCTTTATCTTCTACTTTGAGTGTTTAGTATGGCCGCAACCTTAGAGTTCACCTCTCTACAGGGTGCCCCTGTTACACACTCTTACCCGATCTCAATCCAATTGAGCATCCCTGGGCGGAACTTAAACGCCGCTTACACAAGCAATATCCCAAGATTTTAGACACAAAGGGAGGACCCGATAGAGTACACGAGAGGTGAGGCCACTTATCGGAAAATCGTCACCAGTTTCTAACACTCTACGACATACTTTAGCAGAGGTTTTACCACTGGTCTGGGTAACCATTCCTGACAGCTTCTTCGAGAAGCTTTGGAAGTCTATGCCCTCCCATGTGACTGCAGTCATTGAGGCCAAGAGATGGTATACTAAATACTAGTGTTCTGTATTTTTACTATTTTATTTTTAATTTAATAACTTTCCTCCAGGCGGTTATTGCACAATACCCATGTGGTGCACAGACTTAGTTTCAGATGGCACAATCACCAAGACTGATGTCTAGTGACTCTACTATCGTGCTCAATGGGGTCTTCAGCCATCACTGCCAGTACTATGCCGTCAATCAATACATTCACGTCTGTAGGCACCCGTCTAAAGGGCTGAAAGTCCAGTTTATACCTGGGGATGGCTTTGTTCAGGGCCTCCGTCACCCAGTTGAGGTACTTGGTGTATTGTTCTGAATTGGACCTGTTTGATACCGTGATCATCACCGTGCCATTAAATCTGTTGGATGAAACTTGTCGGCTGGTTGGTTCCTTGTGCTTGCAGCCAACAAGTACACTTGCTATCCCTACCGAGATCCTGGCTTCATCACTAGCCGGGTTCTTCAGAGGTCTCGCTGTAGTTCTAGTGGCAAAGAGCTTTCTCTTCGTCATGTCCCGCTCCTTCTTTGGGTGGCTGTTATTAACCTCCATCCACTCCTTACCCTCAGGTTCCGCCTCTTCCTTTCCTTCCTTAAGGTTCTTCTTTAGCGGCGGTGCTTTTGGAGGTGTAGGCCCTTCCTCCACCTTGCGTTTGCCTTTGTTCTTCTTTTTTCCCTTGCAGTCAGGGGTTTTCGGGTCGGACTAGGTAGACTACTCGAGCACTGTACTGTACTTGTACAGAAGACATTGCTTACTGTCAGGATGGAAGGAAAGAAAGGAAAGATTCTTCTTGGATCCTTCTATGCCGGCATTATTGCAAAACAGTTACACCGGCCGAGCGACACAAACCGGGGCAAAATTACGGCACAGGCAAGAGCCAACCAGCCCTAACCGCAATAAAGATACCGCACTTATAATATGATACGATCTCCACAACATCAGACTGGCTATTGGTGACAGAAAAATTGGAGGAGTGCCACCCATCCCCTGAAATCTAGTAACAAAAATTTGTAGAGTATGATATGTACGCTATCATATTACCCATTGATAAAGCGACCGCAATAATTCGCTAAATTACAATATTAGGGCCTGACAGATCTAGGCCTTCGTTCATACAAGTAAGTAATCTTCGGATATCGGCGTTCAACCTCTAAACATCCCACAGAATCCGAACATGGTGAAACATCGATGCAAAGCAAACTCTACACAGGATGGCCTACAAAAACCCCGTCTCTTGGCCTCTATCATACAACCTTCATCTTAGGAAAGTTACGCCTATTTACTAAAATCCCCTCTTCCTCATTGCAGGCGTGCTCGGCCGTTTAACAACCCCAGTCTGCGTGCCCGTTCTCTTTTGTGCCACGGTAGTAATTGGCCTCTTGACTGATGCCGCCGCACGGGCATTTGCTGCATCCTCCTCTGCTCTGGCCTTGTCTTCTGCCATCTTCGCCTCAATCTCCATTCTTTGATTAATTTCGTTTTCCGTCGTTCTCCTCTCCCGAGCAGAATAGCCCTTCTCCTTAACACTGTAGAAAACACCACCAAGTTCCGCAAGCCAGTGTGGATCTACGGCAGTCACAGTTGACATGTACTCCTTGCTTGTAAGGATGAGCTCGTGGTAGACTACAGGGAGTTAGCGGTTACACTTATTTCAAAGCTGGTGGATTTCAGTTACTTACCAACGTAATCTGGTAGGTAACCCAATCCATACAAACTGCTTGTCGGATGCAACTGAACAGTGACACTAGTTCTCAGATTCGTGTACTCTCCGATACCCTTAACCTTAGCTGCTTGATGATAATATCCGGAGCAAATGCACTTCCTGATGATATCCCAATCGGTCCCGCAACTCTTCAGCTCCATTTTTTGAAATTTCATGATGTCCATTAATTGGTTGCGGATTTCTTTTGCCCTTCTTAACGCTTTTGGCTGCAAGAAATGCTGAATACACCATCGATCAGAGTACCCGTTTGACTTCCATTGAGTGTATACGTGCAATAGCGTCAGATGATCGGACTCTGCGACAAAGAACTTTTCTCTTGCTTGGTCAGACTCCTCTTGCCGCTCCTTCGGGCGGTAGAACACGCTTGGCACGGAGAGCATGGAGACAATAGTCAACATTTCCTCGCCGCAGCTGTATTCTCCAGACATAATAATGAGCTTTGATAACGAGGGGTCCATTGGGAAGTTCGCCATCGTCTTTCCAAGAGAGGTAAGTTCACCAACATTATTCAAGGCCCCTAGAGCCCAAAGGTCGAATAAACTCGTTGTCATCGTATCTTGCGGTGGAGGGTCCATAAAATCGAACTCTAACAAATCCCTGACTCCCAAGCTCTTCAACATGAGGACTGTATTGCTGAGGTTCGTACGTTGTATCTCAGGGATGGTCTGTAGGTACATCTCGTTTCGGAAGGCCTGTTCGGTATACAACCGGTAGGCCTTTCCCGGTCCAGTACGACCAGCCCGCCCGGATCGTTGTGAAGCATTGGCTTGAGATATCGGAGTAATCTGTAATGCATCCATACCCATCCGTGGATTGTATACCTTTAGCTTAGAATATCCAGCATCAACAACGTACATAATACCCTCAACCGTCAAACTGGTCTCGGCGATGTTGGTGGCTACGATTACTTTTCTCGCTCCGCCCTCTCCGCGCTCGAAGATTTTGGCCTGTAAATCTGCCGGCATCTGTGAATAGATAGGAAGGATATTCAACTTCGGAGGGTTATTCAGTTGTTTGAGCCGCTCAGCGATTACTTCGCAAGTAATCTCGATATCCTCCTGCCCAGTCATAAACACAAGGATATCGCCTACTCCTTGGCCGATATGGATTTGCAACACCTGTTTGACAGCAGCGTCGACATAATCTTCGCAAGGGGACTTTGACCAAAGGACATCCACGGGAAACGTGCGCCCGGGGATGACATATTCTGGCGCGCCACCATAGAACCGTGAGAACCGTTCAGCGTTCATCGTTGCAGAGGTAACAATCAATTTCAAATCCCTACGGCGCGCAAGGATTTTCTTGATCAATCCCATAAGCACGTCAGTGTTTAGTGCACGCTCGTGTGCTTCGTCCATAATGATGCATGAGTACTTGTCCAGATTTGGGTCAACTAAGCTCTCACGGAGGAGGACACCATCCGTCATATCTGTAACCCTCACGTTAACAGACTGACAATACCAGTACACGGTTCCCAAACTTACACTTGATAACTGTCTCATCGCTAGTACAATCTTCAAAACGAATAGCATATCCAACCAAGCCACCTAATCTCACTTCCATCTCCTCACTCACACGTTTTGCTACGCTCATCGCTGCTACTCTTCGGGGCTGTGTGCATCCTATCATCCCAATCTTTCCATATCCATCCTCATATAGAAATTGGGTCAATTGAGTTGTCTTCCCCGAGCCAGTTTCACCGACTACAACCACGACCTGGTTGTCCCGGATAACTCGCAAGACATCCTCCCGAACAGCAAAGGCAGGCAAAAATTCTCTCTGCTCTCTCAACGTCCTACTCTTTGTAAACTCGCTATTCCCTTCGCTCGGCCTTTGCTTGTTCATGTGCTCGGCAAACTTCGACCCGCCGGTTTCCCCCTTTCCACCACTAGTGGGGGCCGCACTGTCCCTATCGTCGTCGTCCTTTATTCCTAGTACGTTCCCTAGCGTCGTACCAGCAATATTCGTAGCTTCTTGTGCTTGTTTCTCTCTCTCCCTTCGTTGCCTCCTTTCCTTGACCAACAAACTTCCCTTCTTACTGAATATAGCCATATCGCTCTGGGGATCTCTAATTGCAGGCACTGGGTCAAGTTGCTTTGTGAATACCCTTCGTCCGTCTAAGAAAGGTGGCTTCAGATCATGCACGAGAAGATGAACTCGAACCTCCTCCTCATCGTCGAGGTCATCATCATTATAATCGGCTCTTTGGGCGACCCCAGAAGTGAGCATTCGATTGGTCTCCCATGCATCAACGTCCTTCATCTTCTGTTGTGCCCGGGCAGACATACGCTTCCCCTGCTTTTTCTCAAGAAGGGCCTGTTCACGCTGCTGGTCTGCCCAGGAATTATCGGCCGATCCAAATGGATTGTGATATTCGTCCCCAAAAGCATGGCCCAGTTCATCAGACGCATACCAATCTCGGTCAAGAGCTGAGTCGTCTTCCTCATTTATGCCAGGTAGATCCTCAGCGTCACGGTCAAAAGTATTGGGCATCCGAGGAGTGGCATTTCCGAACCTCGATGAGCGTGATGTCGAAGGGCGGGCGTTTGCATACCGTTCCGTGTTCCGTACATCCACATTCCGTAAAGGCGTCGGGTCTTGTCTACGGAGATTCCGGGGTGTGTATCTGGAGCTATCACGATAATCTCTTGAATCTTTCGGATAGGAACCTCGTGAATATCCTCTCCTGCCATCGTCCCTATCGTCTCTCCCGCCCTCACCACTGCCACCACGCCTTGCACGATGAGCGTTTAGTCGTTCCAGAGCTTCTTGCGAAAGTCCTGGGCCATGAGACGGTGTCTCTATTCGCCGTTCTCGGATGTGTCGTGCTCTAATCGGTATAGCGGGTTTCTTGAACTCAATCTTCTCGTCTTCATCCTTCCCTTTTGGATTGCCTTCGGGCTCCCCATCTGCAGCCAAGTCCAGCTTGATTCTTTTTGCAAGCCTATCCAGTCCCAATCGAGATTCTTTCTTCCCACCCTCCTCTCCATTGCCTCCACTCCTGACCACCTTCCGTGCAATTAGCAAACCTCCCGGCAAATTGTTACCCGTGTCCGTAGCTCTCTCTGGTGTACCGAACGCTGAAGATTCGCTAAGGCCGGATTTTCCGTGAACTTGATCATACCTATCCCTTGTTTTGACCTCTTCGAATATCTCAGTCAAGAAATCGTCAGGATAGCGACCGAGCCCCTTACAAGCCAAAATAAAGGTTTTGGGGCCAGGTTGATCGCGAGCTATCTTGATGATGTTCCGTGCAAGGTAGTCGTTAACAGTTTGAGAATTTTGCTGACGAGAGATCTGAATGGCAACATGGTGAGTGTATTTGTCGTTTAGACCCTGAGGAATATCATCGGCCATGACGGAGGTTGTAATTGTTGCAGCCCCTTCTTGCGAACGTTTGCCGCCTTTTTCGACCTGTTTTCTCTTAGGGGTATACTTGAATGGAGCAGGACTGCAGAATTTTTGAGTGCTGTATGAGGAGATGATTGCAGAAAAGTAGAATTGCTGGCGCCACACAGAGCAAGATAGGGCCCCGGACAAAACCTCAAAGCTTAGACAGAGCCTCCAAGCCACAACACCAGTCCCATCCATGACAGTTGCCCGGGGACTCGAGCTGATTTGAGAATCTGATTAGATCTTCATAATCTCTTTGGCATCCGGCTAAGGACTAGCGTCAAATCCAGGGTGAGCTGCCAGCCAACGTCGGTAAGCTAAAAATGCGTTCGGCAAGCAAAACAAGCCAAAATACCGGCATTGGCTGAAAAAAGTGTCCTTGGACTACCACTGGTCCAAGTGTTTGCTCTTCGCTGTTCCTTCCCCAGAGCCTTCTCCCCTCCTCCTCCTCCCTCACTTCCCCTCTCCCCCAATACATACCTCTGCCTCATACTCCAACAACCCCTCTCCCTCTCCCTCTCTCCCACCCCTCCTCCCTTCTCTCACTTAAACCCTTTTCATCCCTTGAACCTCCACTCGCTTTTCCGTCTCGCTGTGTTCCTGTCACTCGCTGGAATCAGCTTCCTCCTTTCCTCCTAATATTTGCTAGCTTCACATTTTTTAAAACTCTAGCCAAACTTTCCCGTCATCCGCCATGTCGGTAACAAATTATCCGTTCCGTGATATCAACATCATAGCGTCTGATTCCCATTACACATTTCGCTCTCCATCTTCCCCTAATGCACCGGCCTTTGTTATCGCTAGGCCTTCGGGTGATATGCAAATGACCCATTCCCCGAATACCATGGGTGGGAAGGGGGCCACTAGCATTGCTGGAATTTTGGGAATTGTCCATTTACGTCTTGGTAGGATAATTTTTCACTGGTTTTTTTTGTAAATGGAACATCATTTTCACAATATCCTGGGTTGAGTTAAGCTCATTAAATTTTGATGCGTTATTAGACAAATACATCGTTATCATTACCA
>Ga0307509_10004802_pt1 | contig 19214 bp, 32 predicted proteins | sample 10_EM_MG_FD_202245 | JGI IMG/M metagenome (GOLD analysis project Ga0307509, IMG submission 202245) | Populus trichocarpa ectomycorrhiza microbial communities from riparian zone in the Pacific Northwest, United States - 10_EM | ecosystem: Host-associated > Plants > Roots > Unclassified | place...
AGTCTGTTCCTACTCGTTGGGGATGAACACGTCGAATACGATAGGTGGCAAAACAGACAAAGTTATGGACCGAGCTTTTTCTTTTCTTTTGGGAACGCTCAAGGCAACTGATCTCTTCGGTGCAAAGTAGACTCATAGGTCCCGATATAAAACTTGACAATGATGAATGTCAGAAGAAAAAATAAGAAATATGAGAGTCAAGACAATCACCTTTATCTCATATTCCCCAACTAGGTACAGGGCGAGCAGACCTTCGTCCAGCAAAATTGTACAGTTGATCGAGGACGAGAATATAAGGCCGATCCGGCATTGATCGAGGTCAGTAACAGCGCGTATTTAGTATGTATTAATAATTTGCTGGGCAGGCGTCGTTCTGCGCAGTGCAGCACAGATTGAGTGCCCGATTCCTAAATTAAAAAATGAAGATGGAGGCGTGAGGATATAAGTACACCGGTATTTCGCGAGCAACGTTGGTCGCCTTGAGGCAGCGAGGAATACTTAGTTCGGATTGTCCGTGCGCATCTTATAAAAAGGCTGAGTTTGTCTAAACGTGCACGATCTTATCGATTGTCATCTACCTAAATCCCCCTTTTTTGCCCTCTCTAACTCCGCTACTTGTTTTTTTTTCCAATAAAATCCAAGAATCCTTTTCATATTCCTTCCATCGGTCTGCAATGTATCCTTCCGATGGAATTCGCTCTCAACTTGAGTGGAACTCGACCTTGAGCACGGAGAACGCACCCACTGCCACCGACCAGAACAAGCACAGGCGCAAGGTATGCGTGTTTATGTACTTGTTTTCTCTCTTTCTTTGGCTGATACAAGATGTTAGACCTCCATTATCGCCACCATCGGTATATTTCTTCTTTCATTACACCCCATCTCAAACTTACATTCTCTTCAGGCCCCAAGGTGAACACTGTCGAGAAGTTGGCTGCTTTGCGACGCGCTGGTGTCAATGTTGGTGCGTGTCGTCATCGGCTGGAAAAGAAGATGTTCTCACACTCCTCCAGTTCGCATGAACTTCTCTCATGGGTCCTATGAATACCATCAGAGCGTCATCGACAACACCAGGAAGATGGTTGCGCGTACGACCTTTTCATTGTGTCAAATAATCCTTTTTTGATCTTTTTTCTCTGTACTCAGAGGACCCCCATGGACGTCCTGTTGCTATCGCATTGGATACAGCAAGTAACACACTCTGACTATTGGAGCAGCACTGACCTAGTAGAACAGAAAGGACCTGAGATTCGCACAGGACTTACCAGGGAGGGAAAAGACGTACGTCGATCAACTACACTACACTCACCCACTATACTGAACGATCTTTCAAGTGGCCTATCCCAGCGGGACACGAATTCATCCTCACCACCGACCCGAAATACAGTGAAGCCTGCGATGATCAGGTTATGTGGGTCGATTATGTGCGTTGCATTACTGGGTAAAGATTTACATCTAACCTCCTCCTTAGGTTAACCTCCCCAAGGTCACTGCACCGGGAAAGCTCATCTACGTAGATGATGGTATTTTGTCTCTTTTGGTTCTCGCTATCGATGGCACGACGGTTCGCGTCCGTTCCTTGAACTCCGGAAACATCTCGTCTCGCAAAGGTGTCAATCTCCCAAAGACTGAAGTGGATTTACCCGCGCTCTCCAATAAGGACAAAAAGGATCTCGAGTTCGGTGTTAAGAATGGGGTTGACATGATCTTTGCTTCATTTATTCGCCGCGGGCAAGACGTCAGGGATATTCGCACCGTTCTTGGACCCGATGGTGCCAGCATCAAGATTATTGTTAAAATCGAGAACGAGCAAGGTGTTGCTAACTTTGACGAGATTTTGAAAGAGGCTGACGGTGTCATGGTTGCTCGTGGTGACCTTGGTATCGAGATCCCTGCCAGCCAAGTTTTCCTGGCACAAAAAATGATGATTGCGAAGTGCAACATCGTCGGCAAGCCGGTAATCGTCGCGACCCAGATGCTTGAGGTGCGCGTCATCCCTGTTCGTTGTTATTCGTGAATCTGACGGTCCTTTGAGTAGTCGATGACAGTAAGATGCCTTCCATTTTGGCATTGGAGCATTTTTGACCTGCTCTGCAGTATAATCCAAGGCCAACTCGTGCTGAGGTCAGTGACGTTGCCAACGCCGTTCTCGATGGTGCGGATTGTGTCATGCTGTCGGGGGAAACTGCCAAAGGCAACTACCCCATTGAATCCGGTGAGTATCATCTAATGAATACATGGACCTGGAGCTGAAATAGTGATAGTTCTCATGATGGCGGAAACCTGCCTCCTCGCTGAAGCTGCGATCTGCTATCCTCCCCTTTTTGATGACATCAGGTCAATCCAACCTCGTCCCACCGAAACTGCTGAAACCGTGGCCATCGCTGCGGTAGCCGCTGCTTCCGAGCAAGGGGCCACAGCTATCCTCGTCCTTTCTACAAGTGGAGAAACTGCGCGTCTAATTTCGAAATACCGACCTGCTGTCCCCATCATCACTGGTACGTGCATTACCATTCTTTCTCGGTTTTGTCTGGGCTCAAGTCCCTTCCAACCCAGTCACTCGAAACCAACAAACCTCACGACAAATTCATTTGCACCGGGGCTGCTACCCATTCTGGTACCCTGAACCTCGTGGGATTGAAAATCACCAATGGCAAACCGACGTGAGTTCTTTCATTGGCAAACGGCTTATCTTCTAATGAGATTGCTTGCAGGTTGACAACCGAATCCGGTTTGGCTTGCGGAATGCTCTTGCCCTGAACGTCATCACCCCGGGCTCGACAATCGTTGCAGTGCAAGGGTGGAAAGGAGGGCTTGGCCACACTAACACGCTCCGCATTCTGTCGGTGCCCACTGACAACGCAGATTTAGAATTGCAACCCCTGGGCTCTACTTAAGCAACTGTAATACTTGTAGTACTTTGAATCCATTGACTTAGACGATTTTTGTTGATCAGACCAAACGGAGATAAAGTTATTCCATCACACCTTCAGGTCAGAATTTTTGAACAAGTCGACTTCTCTGCTGGCGGGCAGTCCATCACTCTCCTGCGTTACTTTCAGCTCCTCGCTGCCGTCCGCAGTGATGGCAACTTCAGCTTACTTCCCAAAACCTCAGCGCCAGAATGGCCACCACCGCGGCCGCCTCTCCTTCAGCAATGCCCTCCCTGTTTATTCCCCTTCATCATCCTCATCTTCTGCTGTGCAAGAGAAATACGCAAGCATCGCCAACAAGTCCCCATGGATCGTCTTCGTCTCAGTAGGGCTGCCTGCATTCCCATCGTACCATTTCCGTGTCTACTTTATTAACCCCCGGCGGTTGCACCACTTCAGCATGACGCGTTTTGGCCGTAAAAGAGGGTCACTACTTCTCTGTATCTCCTTTATCGTCCTCCTGTTCTTTGTGTTCGCCCTCACGAAGCGATTTGGGTCGCATGCAAAACGTTGGCCAACCCCTTTCCCCCGCGACCGACGCACACTAGTCTACAAGCGCGAGGATTTGCAGCGAATATGGCAGTGGGAAGTGACGAGTGGACATTATCCAAGCCGGCAGAGAGGTAGGTCCCATTTCTCAGGTTTTATTTTAAGGGCTAGACAGACCGTTCTTTCTACAGTGCCGGAACAGGTGCGACTGAAAGAAACAATTCCAAACCCAGCACTTCCACCTCGAAGGCCCACAGCAGTACCATCTCCTGGACCATATATTACAGTGACACGGGGCACTGGGTTAAGACGAATATATCTTGATATTCAAAGCGCTCCTGAAAATGTTGCATATCCTCCACGGCCGGTACCAGGCAGTGTTGCTGATTTAGATGTTGTGATGGACCACTGTGATTTCTCGGAAAAGAAGGTTCGCATCCTTCGAGAATCTTTTGCCTCACGATTCTCATTTTCTCTAGTTTGTGCGCGACTGCTTGGAGGTATTGCGGGTAGGAGCTGGTTTGGATAATGGTAAACGCGTGCGGAGAGGGAGGATGGACGACTGGAAGTACATCTATCTTGAGCAACCTGATAACTCGACTCTTGTCGCTCGTGGCCTGGACGAAGACGACGACTATGGAGACAAGGTCACCGTGGCAGATGATGGTACTGACCCTGATGCCGGCTTGACGAAAAAGTGGGGCGTGGAATGGGAAGTACCCCCTATCGACCTTCCGAAACCCATCGGCTACCAGCCCGCTTCTGTTTCTCCCTCCCAGTGTGACGCCGAGCATCCACGGATATTCCACATGTTCTGGACTGGCCCATTTACAGACAAGCCATATCTTGCGATTCTCTCGTTTCTCTTCACTCAAAACACTGGACTTCATATGAAAGAATATCCTGTTGATGGGGTTTGTAGACCTCAATTTTGGTTATGGATCAACCCTGGGCCAGCTGCTACAGTTCCAAATCCGACAGCCCTCCGTGACATGTACGCCCAGCTAAAGTCGAACCCATGGGCGTCTCCATTCCTGCATCCAAGGTTTAAGGACATCATTCAATTCAAAATGTGGAATACGACGGAACAACTAGACGGTGTGCCCGAGCTGAAAGATGAATGGAGGTCCAGAGATCTCTTCAATTCTGGGGGTTATGTTATCCCAGTGCCTTCGAGACTGAAAGAGAATCAAGCAACAACCCGCAACTCTACAGATGCTCCAAAAGCAACCCAAACGAATGCTGATGACATGGTTAATCGTACCGGCTCAAAATCCCTCTCGACATACGACCGCCTCTCAGTTATTCTGTCTGACATGGCACGTTTTATTCTCTGCCATCGTTTTGGAGGCATTTATCTGGACGCCGATACGATCTTCCTGCGCGACTGGGAAGAGCTTTGGGGTTGGAAAGGCGCCTTCGCATACCGATGGTCACGGTTGGAAAAATACAACACTGCGGTTCTACATTTGAACAAAAATTCAGCTCTGGGGAAATTCCTTTTCCGGACGGCCTTAAAGAACAACATGGATTTCCATCCCATGACGGTGTCAAAATACACGAAGGAGGCCCACCTGGAGGGATTGTTAATGCGCCTTCCTGACGCGTTATTCGATTCGGCCTGGTTGATCAGTGAAGACCACCAACATATGCGACCACCTCAACCATTCTTCACAAGGTAAGTTTGCTTTCTTTTCTTTTCGTGTCAAGGGCTACAATAACTTCTTTTGTAGTTTCGAACAATTCTTTGATACCCCTTCGACCGACAGTGCCTCTCCACAAGCGTTGGGCTTTGAAGGATTCTTTAGGGGTGCCTACTCTTACCACTTCCACAACTTTTGGTATGCTATTGTGTTGATTATTCATATCTTAGTCGCTGATTTTTAAAAATTAGGTGGAAGCCCTTTGACCCTGCCCGGAACTGGCCAGACCTTGGTCCCCGATTCATTGCGGCAGAACGAGAAGCACGGCGCGCGCTACGCAATGGAATCACGACGAAAGAAGGTCAAGATGAAATGAGTTCAGAAGACGATAAGGAAGATAAAGTCGAGGATGACCGTCGTGACCTCGACTGGGCTACGGTGCTGAAACGGACCTTTGAAGCGTACATTCGCGGCGAACGACCTAACATGTATGGCGAAATGCTTCGGTGGTAGTGGAAGGATGATATTCTAATTTTGGCTGAAGAAAGATGGGATGGAGGAAGGAAGAAAGCTCTGGAGGAATGAAGGAAAGTGCACACGCCTCGTGGCCATGCCACCATTTAACAAGCGCATAGCTTTGCGCTCACCGTCCACTGGTCCTATCTATGTTGCTGCTCAAAGACGCTCATCACGGACGCCACCAAAGGTGACCATTCCTGTAAGGCCCAGCTACGAACTCTCCACCCACGTTGTACCCCTGTACTAATTAGATATTACGGATGTTTACTCGCGTTTTGGTAGCTTACAGGCCCTTTGCTAGTATACCCATGGTTAATGTTAACGGCCATAATTATCCGTCACCCCTAACAATGAAACGTCCGCAGCCCATGGAGACACAGCATCAACGCATAAATTGTAAGTTAAGGCTGGACTACCGTAGGCACCGCAGTGCGCTGGGTGTCAAAACAGACATCACAGCCAAGTGGAAAAGATAGCAAAAAAATTCTATTCTAAGCATCAATATATCCAATCGATAGCAATGAAAAAGGCTAGATATTCTTTAAATTTTGCTCCAGGTTGTTATGATCTTTGTTATGATTTTAAGTCGATTTTGCCTGCGCCGTGTTGACGGCGACTTTCAACTCCTGGATTACCTGCGATGGATTCTCCGCGCCGAATATTGCGGTCCCGGCAACAATAACGTTGCTCCCTTATGAAGATAAAATCAGGAGGTAAAGACTGATACAAACCCATATCAAAAGGGGAAACATACCAGCATCTGCGCAAGCGCCAATGGTTTTGGGGCCTACACCGCCATCGACTTCTATGTCTTTCTCCGGGAAACGGGCCCGTAGCTCAGCTACTTTGGGGACACATCTATCCAAAAATTTCTGACCGCCGCGACCTAAGTGTCGTCATGAGAAGCAGGCGTAGTGAGAAAAAAAAAAGAATTTGTAACCTGGATATACAGTCATTACAAGCAGCATGTCCGCAGCATTGGCTACCTCGTCCGTTATGGCCGTGGACGGGGTGTCCGGAGATATAGCGACACCTGCTTTCATGCTGCGCTTGTGGATTTTGTCAATGAGTGCGACAGGATTATCTAGAGGCTGTGTCAAATTTCTGGTACCGAATCTGGGTCGGGGCTTGTGTACCTGTTGCCTCAAGATGGAAGCAGTACATTGCGCCGCCAGCATCCGCAATGTCATCAACCCACTAGATAGATATGAATAGAAGTGCGAGGCGAGGAGGATAAGAGGTACCTTCTCTGGTTGGGCTACCATCATATGACAATCCATGAAGATTCCAGGAAGTCCCTTATGGACACATGAGAGAATCGGTGCTCCTGGAATGGTAGAATCAATACGCCGGAGATGACGGTGATCTCGGAAGCACGCACCCATTGTAATGTTAGGGACAAAATGGCTATTAAAAATTAGATACAATCTGGGAGTTTCATGGACAAGGTGATTTACCCATCCATAACATCTGGAAAGCAAGGTGAGAAAAGTAAGGGAGAAACAAGTCCGTGAACTTGCCCATATGCAGCCATTCGGCACCACCGAGGATCATGCGCTTGCACTCGGCTGTGAGCTGACCAAAGTCAGAGGCAAGAACGGAGGGAGAGATGATAGCGCGGGGCATTGGGGATGGATTTCCAAGACCTAGAATGATCACGACGTAATCACCATGCATGACATAATCGATCTCCGATCACTGCACCGCATTCGAAACCTCCATAAAATGCGAAAAATAACGAAAGACATTTTTCCATCGCCATGTTCCCAAAAGTATTTGTCGTCACAGTTGTCGCTCTTCTCTTGACTTTTGTCAATGCCTCACCTGGCCCAAAGCCCACTCCGGCACCCAATCCTAACGTGCAACTCGAGAACCGTCAAATCGACAGCATTATTTCCGTCGTCACTGGTGGTGGTACGCAGCACCGGTTCGGACATTGACTTTTTTCTTAACCCTCCTTTTTAGCTGGCTCCGTCGTAAGCCAAATCACGGCTGGTGCAGGCAGCGTTGCTGGTGATATCACCAGTTTGGGTGCTGGCGTTTTTCAAACCGTAACTTGTGTGTGGATTTCATACTTGAGCCCGTATGGCTGACTGACTCTCTATTTCCTTTAGCAATTGGTGGCAATGCCTACACCATTATTACCAGCGAAGGCGGTGATGCCATCACACTTGCCACGTCTGGCGCTGGTGTTATCACATCTAAATTTGGCTCAGTCTACACTGTTGCAACAGCAGCAATAGCCACAGCAGCAAATAATGGTGCCACCACTCCTTCAACGAGCATGCAAGCTCCTCTCCTCGTCGGTATCGCGACTGTCATGATCAGCAGCATGCTTGGTGCATTTATCATCATTTAAACCATGGAGACGAAGATATATCCAAACTTTAAGTTTATTTTGCTAACCGTACTTTTGTCATCTTCGAACTTTTGTGTAATTGATTTTGTTCTCGATCATCTTTTTAGAGGAGAAGCTTATATCGCTCGACCATTTTCAAGCTATCTGCCAAATGTTCAAAAAATTTGCGTGTGCGCCCGAGTTTGGTACAAAAACACGGTTTGGGCAATTCCGCAGCCAACATGACGTGCGGTCGCGTCCTACTCAATGACCGTGGAGCCAGGGAGAAAAGTGGAGCTAGGGTTGATGATCAACGACAAGAAGCGGCGCTTGCGCCCTACCACAGGCGATTGTTGAACCAGACACTGGTGCACATGAAAATTTTAATGATGTAGCACCTTGCAGAATATGCTCTCGCATTTTACAGATATGTAGCTATCATATCGGGCGAAAAGTTTGGGTTACTCACTAGCGAGATGTGGAGCACTTACTCCACAATGTCCACGTCTAACGCCGCTCAAGCCTTACCGATACAACCTTACATTGATCACGTCATGATCATTGGGATGCTAGACGACAGTTCAAGTGCACATGTCAACATATCTACGAAATTCTGTGCGCTATGTACTAGTACAGTCCAGCCACTCATAACACTATCAACACATACTTATTTCTGATGATAACGCATAAAACCCCTTAGAACACATAGCTCCATCCGTCCATCAAGTCAGTAATGCTGATGTTGAAGCTCGTGCGCAAGAGGCAGAGAAAAAACTGCACGCATACTTAGGTTATAGGTCCGCACTGTTAATAACGCATAACACATATTCCCTGGCGGGTAAAGCGCATAGGTATGCCTATTATATAACGGTAAGGCCGACGGCGGTCGGCATGGCCCACTACCTTATATATGTCAACCAAGCGTCAACAAGTAAAAATATGTATATTATCCAGGTGTGAATACAGCAGGCATAATAATAGTAGACGTGAGGCTCAAGACATGTTATTGAGCTGAACTGTGAATAAAGACACCTTAGCTTCCCAATACTTTGAAATTGCATGTTGGGATGTTTTACGAGACCGAATAACATCGACTTATCATATCTTTTCGCAAGCAGAATTTGAGCAGAAGGTACATTAATATCAACCTCCATGGAATTACCATTCAATGTGGCACCAGGGCCTACAACACGTTACACCAGAGTTGCACGTACATGAAGGACAAGTCAGACACCTGAGGATAATCAGGGATAGTATAGTGCAAGGTCATGATGAGAGAACTCACCCGCAACGGAGATGATAAGAAAAGGTTGAACGGGTCAGACTTGGGTCAGACGTCTCCTGAACTTTCAATGCACAAAATGGAGGCGTGATGGGAGGTAGTTTTATCAAGATAAATTCCCCTGCATGGCGAGGACACACGGCGTGAAATGGGAACGACAAGACAAGTATCATCCGAAAGTAGCATTTGGGAATCAGGAATCAAGGTGCCAAGTTTCACATCATAAGCAGCATCAATGGTTCGGGGACGAGGTTAACAAGACAGAAAATACGCCCATTGTTGTGACGACTGAAATGGGCGTGCGGGATTTTCCAAGCTGATAATTGAACATGCAGCGGAAAGATGACACATGGTAGATATAGGAGACTCGCAGTCACGAGGTAGTCTCTGCAGGGTATCCTCGAACAGTGGAGGTTAATGCCAGTGCGACTGAATCAATGACTTTTGGATATAGAGGGAATGGAACATCAATGCATCATGGAGCGTCATGGGATGAAGAATGCGGGAAAATAGGCAAAAACCCTGAGTGTCGAACCACTAATACCACCTAAAGGTAGTGAGAATTCGCAAGGTATCTGTTGACAGTAGCAGAGAACGAAGCCATAATTTTAGTGCTTGAAATGTATGGACAAACGATAGAAGAGAGAGGGGGAAAGAATGGAACAATTGAACGCAGGAAAGGAATAGTCTGATACCGCCGCATTCAAATCGCCCGCAATTGACCGCGGGAAGAGAGTACTCTGAATGGTAATCATCACGTCATATTCAATTTCAAACCGCCCGCCAATTTTTTCAGGGTCTGGAGCACTAATACCCCCTACCTAAAGGTAGTGGGAATTAGACATAAGAGCCGGTCATGTAATTAGTTTGCCGCTGGGCCCATCACATCGCTACACCACCCGGAGTGAGCGACTCAAAATGAACACTCCTCGGGGTTCAAGAAATCTTTGAGGAATCTAGATTCTACCTGGCCATTTACCGATACAATCGTGGCACGTGAGAACGTTGACATGACGAGCTCTCAGCGAAAAATATACCAGCGACTTGAATGACCCTATGGCACGGGAAAAGAGCCTTTTGGATTCATTTTAGCTAATTTTTTCAAGAGATCATAGATGTTACCTTGGATATAGCTGTTAAAACCAGTCTACTGTACCGTAATTCAGCACATATCTACAGTCTTATTTGTTTCTGAATTCTTTCGATTTTTTGGTGATTTTTCGACCCTATTTTTGGCATAAGTACCTCTCTGAACACATAACCCCTCCTAATGCATACTTACTCCGGGCAGTCCACTGAGGGGTATGCGTTATGAGGAATTCGACTATCTGGACTCAACAAATTTTGGCAAATCTGTTCCTGGTCCTGTTGAGCATAGTTCCGCAGCCAACCGACTGGGATGCAGTAGATATTATTTCTGTGAATACTTAGCACTAGGGACGTTCAAAGTTGGGCTGCAGCCGCTGCAGCTCAGAACTGCAGCTGCAGATGTGACATTTATGTAATATTCACACATCCACGTGCCGCGCCTCCCGCGTCAGCGATAACGTAGATCAAACGTAGATAGCCCATCTCTCATCCATAACTTCATTCTAATGGGTCGTGAAACAACACGTAACCAGGTCCTAGGAAGCTATGTGAAACATCTGACCCTCCGAGACAGTTTGATACCTCCCAGCACACTTGATATTGGACATGCATGCCTCCAACTTCAAAATGATATCGAGATGTACAAAACAATTCGGGACACACGGTATCTGAATCCTCGAACATCGATCCCAAAAGATGGCTCTATCCATCTAGCTTGGGAGTATGCCAAAGATCCTGCACACCACCATCTCTTCATACAAATGCTGCGTGTTTCTCCATACGTCTTCTCTGTAATCCTCGAGCTTATCAAGAAACACGATATATTCTGCAATAACTCCAATGTACCCCAATCACCAGTCGATTTCCAGTTGGCAGTGACTCTCTTTCGTATGGGACGTTTCGGAAATGCCGCATCTGTGATTGATATTGCGCGGGAAGCTGGATGCTCACCAGGATCCGTTGAACTCTTCACAGAGCGCTGTTTCACAGCAATCGAATCATTGCATGATATTTTTGTACGGCCTTTGACTTCTGATGAGAAGGAAGTGGAGAAGGAGTGGGTGGATGCTCACATGGGGTTTAAAGGATTATGGCGAGATGGGTGGGTAATGTATGATGGCACAATCATTGTTCTTTATGCCCGTCCTGGACTTGATGGTGATGCATACTACACACGAAAATCCAATTATGGCTTGAATCTACAGGTGAGCCCTACATTTTGTGACAAATCTTGTTCAATGACGCTATATAAGGTCGGAAATGTACCTTCTAATCTTCGCATTGTTGATTATTCCCATGGATTTACTGGTTCTGCTTATGATGCCACTGCATTTGAGCATACCGCTGCTCATAAGCACCCTGATTGGTTTTTCGAAGGAGAGGAGTTTGCTTGGGCAGACTCTGCTTACGCCCTCAACAATCGCACAATTCCTGTTCACCGAAAGCCAGCTGCTTTCCGACGGGAAAACACTATTTTTGACAAGGCTGTAGCCCACATCCATGTACGCTCAGAGCATTGCATGAGTGCTCTCAAAGGTCGTTTTCAATGCCTTCGAGGATTGCGTGTCAACATAAATTCTCCAGACGACCATATTCGAGCCTGCCGCTGGATCACCATCTCAATTATTCTCCACAATCTTATCATTGATGTTGAAGGGACAGCTAGTGGTCAGTATTTCAAACCTACACACCCCACTGCTCAGGAGATGGAAGATGCAGGAGTGCATGAGGAAGAGGAGGAGAATGAGGAGGAGGAGAATGCCGAAGAATTAGAGGGTGAAGTGAAGCGACGCCAGCTCACAGCTGAACTTCTTGCTTTCCGAGAAACTCAGGGTATTCCATTTTAATTCGAAGGCTATCTACGAGCTAATACACTACGTTTATTGATGACGGGAGGTCATGTGTGACCAAATGTGACCGATGACCAATCTGCAGCGGCTGCAGCCCAACTTTGAACGTCCCTACTGCTATTTTGATGCCTGATCTCTAGTACTCTATTTGCGATGGGCGGTGTTGTGAAATCCAAACAACAGTTGCTGCCCCCTTATAAAGCCCCGCTCAGAAAATGATCTCCTTTGCTCTGGTCAGCGACAGCAACCCTTTTGGTTGTCCCACTTCTTCCCCAAACCAAACACTTACTTGGATGACGGCACGGCCCGCGTTCACAAGCTTATTTCATACCAACAGTTTCAATTTTTCTCTTTCAGTTTGAAAATATGTTCGGCAGATCTCTTTTAATCAATTTGGTTACTGGCCTTCTCCTTTGCTGGTCAAATAGGGGTTCAGTTGCCATGCCTGTTCGTCGTTCGGTGGCCCAAATTTTGGCGCCCGACCCTATTCCTCTGGTTCCGGGAGCTTCGATCCATCGTGAGTGCCGTGATAAGTAGTGATCCAAACGGTGATTTAACTTTTTACGTTAAGCTGTTCATGTGGACCTCGTGGACAGATATGAAAACTTGAAGAGGCGGATATCCGAAGGTCAGTTACTTGCAATCTAACTGATTATCTACAAAATAAGTAAAAACAATTACTGATTCATAATTATTCTTCAGTCGAAGACAGTATCAAGGGCATCGCAGTGTTGGCCAGATCTGACACCACCCTTTCCGTGCCAATACCTTCCAGTACCGCGGCATCACCTTCACCTTCCGATAGCGTGTCTTCATCAGCTTCGGCTTCAGCTTCTGCGAGCACAATATCAGCACTGCCTCCCACGTCCGTTAACACTGATAGTAAGCTACTGAAAAAATGGCTGGCCACAGAATGAAGCTCTAAATGCGTTAACCTTCTTAGTACCAGTGGTCACTGTGGTCACTCAAATTGGTACCTCGGTTGTTGTCGTTGCCTCGCAAGGGGTGACAAGCACCGTTACTCTGGCGACGCTGACAAATATACCCAGTTCCACCCAGTCCTCTACAGCGTCTGGCGCATCGACATCGGGGTCTGCTTCAGTTACTAGCTTAGCAGGTTCTACGCCATCTGCAGCTCCCACTACACCTTAAGGATCCAGTGCTGCCCAACAAGAAACGCGTAGGCATCCTTATGAACAAATGCTTATCGAATACTTATTAAGGTTGTTCTGTTAGCTCAAGTGCTGTATCACCTCTGCCGTTGTCGATGCCAAAGACAAAGATACTATTGAGTGTTATGATGTCAAACTTGTGTTTGGTGTCCTTATAGTGAAATAAGGGGTCGTATCCACATCTGTGAAAGAGATCATACCAACATCATAGCATATTTTCGAGAAATAAACTCTTTTGGTATTGCATGAACTAAGCATTGCACACCAAGAATTAGTTATCAACTATCAATACTGGTTCTCAATATATGATTGCAGTTGTGTCAAGACTAGCCCAATATTTCACCCAATTTCCTTGGATGGAAAAGATGGAAAGCTGCATAAAAGAATATATCTACATTGACATCTATGCAGTGGACATGTCCCTATTAGCCTGTGAAGCAAATGGTGTTCAGAGAAATGAAAAAGTATGGGTATATAAAGCTGCTTACCTCGGGGTTGAAGAACAGAGAGTTAACGCCCCAAGGGAAAGGCTTTGAGCGCCTGTTTAGGTAGTCATACACAGGCACCTCAGGGAGCTCTCCACCATTCTCCTCCTTGATATGTGCGATGTGGGCAGCGTGCTCGGCTTCAGCGTTATATACCCAGGCAATGCAAACAGCGACTACCAAGTTACACAATTATTTATCAGCGTGCGAATAGGCAAAGTTCGAGAGTTTCAACCTACTTCCTGGGATGCAGACGTAGTAACTGGAGGGGCAACGTGTTAACCTACACCAACCATGCGAATAAGGTTGAGTCTCACCTAATTTTTCGCCAGAGATCAGAGGCCTCTTGGAGAAAAGTCAATATTAATCTTGTGTTCATGCGAATCTCACTCACGAGCGGCGTGGTGGGTAAGAGCCTTGTCGGCTTCCAAATACTTCTGAAGGGCAGTATTCTCAGTGGAAAAGGTGCGGAGTGTAGCGCGAGTGCTAGCGGGGCGGCGGCCAACCGCTCTGGCAGAGTTTCTCAGAACAAAAGACATGGCAGAATAAACAGACAGTTTGGGAGGAAACAGGGTTATTCCGGAAGTAATATTTACCTCTATTTAAACCACACGACTCCGCGTGTTAGGACGCGTCACCTTCACGATTCCTCAAGCCTTTCCTTATCAAATCCCATCCAATGGTCCGTTCACAGTCCTCCGCCGCTGGCGTTCTCGCGCTTCTTCAAGAACCAGATCCTATATTCAAACAACACGCTCTCAAGGCCCTGAATCCACTGGTCCCTCAGTTCTGGGCTGAAATCTCAGAACACATTGCAATTATGTACATTTCATTTGTTGCTATTTGAATCGAACCATTCTGATGCGAAATCTCAGTGAAGCTCTGTATGAAAGCGATGGACTTCCTAAGCCGGCTCGTGATGCTGCGGCGTTGGTGGCCAGCAAGGTGTACTACTTCCTCGGCGAATACGATGAGGCCTTATCCTTCGCCCTTGGATCAGGCAACGCGTTCCAAACAGAAACCCGCGCCTACGGATCTGAGGAGTATGTAGAAACCATAATTTGTGCGTTGTTGGAGTTAATTCCTAAGTTATTAGTTGCTAATATTTTTTTCTCCGAGTAGCCAAAGCTATTGATCGATATATCCAAGTGCGTTGGGCTGAACAGTCAGGGAGCAAAGAGAAGATTGATCCCCGTCTACAAACGACCATTGAGGGTATTTTTGGTCGCTGTATATCGGAGGGTGAATACAAACAGGTGCGTATCTCATTCCAAATATGGATCCCTTCGGATGTGGCTCAACCATAAATCAGGCAATTGGAATCGCACTCGAGTCGCATCGGTTGGATGTAATTTCTTCGATTTACTCCCAAACGAAAGATATAAGCCTTTTATCATACGCCATGGAGGGCGTCCTCGACACTGGCTTCTCCCTTTCTTACCGAGACCAGGTTTTGCGCTTCTTATTCCCCCTGTTCCCCCAACCCACCGCTGGAGATGGCTCTCCCCACGTCCACGCACTAACCCGGTTGCTCGTGACGCTTAGCGATCCCTCATTAACCATCCCCCTGCTGGCTTCCCTTGTGTCCAGCGAACAACTTCTCGCTTATCAATTCGCTTTTGATCTGGTTGAAGGAGGTTCCCAAGATTTCCTGGAGACGCTGCGAGCAGAACTTCCTGAGGGAGATGAGGCATGCTCACTCCATCTTACTCCAGTCCAATGACCTGACATTATCCTCAGAAAACCAAGCTTGTGTATGATAAACTACGCACGATTCTTACGGGAAAAGAGTCTGTGAAGCTCTACCGCGAATTTCTAAAGCGAAACAACCAAACCGATCTTCTTATTTTGAAGAATACTAAGGTGTGTAGGTGTTTCCTGTCAAACTTATTATTCGTCTGACAGAAGGAACAGGATGCTCTGGAACCAAGATCCTCGATATATCACACAGCCCTCACCCTGCAGAATGCCTTTATGCACGCCGGAACAACTTCTGATGTCTTCCTTCGCGAAAACCTAGAATGGCTCGGTCTGGCTTCAAATTGGTCCAAATTCTCGGCTACAGCTGGCCTCGGCGTCATCCACAAGGGTTATTTCGAGCAAGGCCAAACCATTCTGGGACCTTACCTTCCTCAAAGTGGGGGAGAAAGCAACATTCCTGGAGCCAATTACTCCGAGGGAGGTGCTTTGTATGCTCTAGGTTTGATCAACGCTGGATGTGGAAGTGATGTCACTACATACCTTCGTGACGCATTGAAGGCTGCTCAGGGCGAAGTCGTACAACACGGCGCTGCCCTTGGTCTTGGAGTTGCTGGTATAGGCTCGAAGAGCCTAGAAGCCTTTGAGGACCTGAAAAATATCCTTTTCACAGATTCCGCTGTTGCTGGGGAAGGAGCTGGCTATGCCATGGGTCTCGTGATGCTGGGTACGGCAGCTGCCGAACCTGTACGTGAAATGCTGCAGTATGCTCGAGAGACTCAGCATGAGAAGATCATTCGTGGTCTTGCCATGGGCATCGCTTTCATATACTATGGACGCCAGGAGGAAGCTGATGAAACAATCAAGCTCTTGCTCACTGAAAAGGTGTGTACGAAATTTACTCAAGAGCCTACATACTAATATTCTTTAGGATCCGATTCTTCGGTACGGTGGTGTCTATGCCATGGCACTTGCATACGCTGGAACCGCCAACAACGACGCCGTTCGAAAGCTCCTTCACATTGCCGTCTCAGACACCTCAGACGATGTCCGCCGTGCTGCGGTCACATCGTTAGCCTTTCTTTTGTTCAAGAATCCTGCTCAAGTTCCTCGGGTAGTGCAACTCCTTAGCGAAAGTTACAACCCCCATGTCCGTTGTGGTGCTACCCTTGCGCTTGGTATCGCCTGTGCAGGAACTGGTCTTCCGGTGAATCGTTTTTCATACCCGTCCATGTTTCTCATTCTAATATTATCCTTTTATAGGATGCTATTGAAATTCTGGAACCAATGACCAAGGATAGCGTTGACTTTGTTCGGCAAGGGGCGTTCATCGCACTTGGCATGATTCTTGTCGAACAATCGGAAGCTTCCTCGCCATCCATCACCCCAACTCGTGCTAAATATACCAAAGTTATCTCTGATAAACATGAAGACCCAATGGCCCGCTTCGGCGCTTCCATAGGACAAGGTTTCATCGATGCTGGTGGTAGGAACGTCACCATCAGCTTGCAGAGCCGCGCTGGAAGCACTAACACCAGTGCGGTCGTTGGGATGGTTATGTTTTGCCAATTCTGGTACTGGTACCCCTTGGCGCACTGTGCTTGTTTGGCATTCTCCCCCACTGGCATCATTGGCTTGAATCATGATCTTAGGGTAAATTTTATAGCGCCTTTTTTCTCTTTCCACACCAACAATTATTCCAGGCACCCAAATTTGACTATATTTCGAATGCGAAACCAAGTTTGTTCGCATATCCCTCGTCAACAAAGCCACCCAAAAAAGAAACAGCCACCAAAGTTGCGACTGCTGTTCTGTCGACAACGGCTAAGGTCAAAGCAAGAGAAAAAAAAAAGGCTGCAGCTGAGGGGGACAACATGGATTTGGTAAAGCCTTTTATTACTCTTTGTTTGTGATCTAACAAAATTGCCCAGGATACTAAGCAAGAGGGAGACACGGATATGGACATGAAAGCCGACGAAGCCTCACCAAGGGATGGTGACGTTTCTCCTATAACTCAGTCAGTCTCCAACCTTCCCGAGGAAAGCAAACCATCAACGTCAAAACCCAAGAAGACGGAACCATTCTTCGAACAACGCCCCAACTTCTCCCGAGTTACCCCTGCCCAATTAGCTTACATCTCCTTCCTACCTGACGGTCGTTATCAGCCTGTAAGAGCAGTGTCGACCAAAACCCCACTTTCCAAAGCTAGCAAAGTCATTGCCACATCTGGCCCTTCGTCATCTGTGCTGGGATTGGGGTCTGAGAAATATGCTGGTGGGGGAGGTATCCTGCTCTTCACTGACTTGCAACCGAATGAAGAGGCCGAATTCATTGAGATCGAGACAGCCCCCCCTGTCGCCCCCGCGGTGGCTGAGGTTGTTCCAATCGGAAATGATTCGGCTGTGGGTGCTCTGCCTACCGGCCGTCACATCGCTTTGGATGAAAATGCGGCTGAATCGGAACCTCCAGAGTCATTTGAGGTATGTCTTCGCTCTTCTTACTAGAGAAGATTTTGGCTGACATAACATCCAGTACCCTTTTGACAATGATACATAGAACATGATTTGTATGCAATTAGGGTTAATATCTGTTTTTAGTCATCTTCTGTCCCGGTTTAGCTTTGTCACACTCAATCAAAGGCTATTTGAGCTGTTTGGAAGTCACCTTTCCCTCACTATCTTATCATGCCTGCTGTAAATCCCACAGTTCGCGCTCAAGTGGCAATATTAGATGACTATCAAGGCGTTGCCCTTACCAGTGCCAATTGGGCACTTTTGCAAGATCATGTTGACATTGACGTTTTCAGGGACACCCTCACCGATGAAGATGATCTAGTTCAACGATTGAGCAAGTACGAGATAATATGTGCCATGCGAGAGCGCACAAAATTCTCGCCATCTTTGCTCGACAGATTGCCTAATCTCAGGTGAGATCGCTCTACGCACAATACCGCAGAGTCCTGAAGTTGTCACAGATTAATTGCAACGACAGGTACAAGGAACCTCGGCATCGCCTCTGCGTATGCGAAAGAGAAAGGAATCGTCGTGTCGGGCACTGGGGGCAATGGAAACCCCACTTTGGAGCATATTTGGGCGTTAATTCTTGCCACTGTGCGATACATTACTGTGGAAGACGCCAATATAAAGGCTGGAGTCCCTCAGTGGCAAAGTACAATGCCCCTTGGACTTGCAGGCCGAACTTTGGGCCTCGTGGGTGTGGGAAGGCTGGGAACGCAGACCGCAAAGGTTGGTTAGCCATTCAATGTGCGCCATGTTCCAGACATTGACGCCATTTTTGCACAGATTGCCCGAGCTTTCGATATGAGAGTAATCGCTTGGTCGCCAAATCTCACACCTCAGCAAGCAGAGAATGCAGGAGTGGAATATGTGGCGACCAAAGAAGCGCTTTTCATGGAGAGCGATATCGTTTCCTTGCATCTCGTGCTTTCCGAGAAAACTCGGCACATAATCACAAAAGAAGACCTGTCCCTCATGAAGCCAACAGCCTTCTTTATCAATACGTCCCGAGGGCCTCTTGTGGATGAAACCGCTTTGATTGAATTATTGGAGGAAGAGCGAATTGCCGGGGCGGGTCTCGATGTGTTTGATATTGAACCACTGCCAATTGACCACCCAATTCGAAAGGCGAAAAGAGTCACACTGAGTCCGCATTCCGGATACCTCACCGACACAAATTATGCTGTGGGTGATACCGCC
>Ga0307509_10004803_pt1 | contig 19213 bp, 13 predicted proteins | sample 10_EM_MG_FD_202245 | JGI IMG/M metagenome (GOLD analysis project Ga0307509, IMG submission 202245) | Populus trichocarpa ectomycorrhiza microbial communities from riparian zone in the Pacific Northwest, United States - 10_EM | ecosystem: Host-associated > Plants > Roots > Unclassified | place...
CGCGGCTATTGGAGGATTCATATTCGTGCTTCCCTTATTTCAGTGGGTCGCGCTCCAATAAAAGAAAAGTAAATTTTAAGAACAGCCGCGGTGGCAAAAGTCGGGGGCAGACTTTTGATTTGGGCGAGTAGTCAAAACACTTCTCAAGCAAAGCGACTTCAACGCCAACTAGATAAGCACGGCCGGAACACCTCTCTAGCATGCCGCTCAGACTAAGCAAGGAAGAATAGTAAAAATACTACTCGGACGAGGCGACGTCAGACCCGATGAGCCGGATATCTATGGCCAAACACCGCTCCGGCGCGCTGCTTTGTATGGCCACGAGGAAGTGGGAAAAATACTAGAAGGGGATGACGTCCAGGCCGACAAACTAGATAACGATGGCCGGACACCGCTCTCGGTTGCTACTCAATATGGGCACCAAAGGATAGTGGAGATTCTTGTATAATACCTGGTGTTAAGTAGAGACGGAGGTTCAAATTGGGAAGAAAGATGCGGCAGCTATTAGCCTAAGGACTCAAACAGCATCTGCAACACATACGTACAGTATCTTGACGGCATCAATATATCCCAATGGTATCTCAATGGTGTCAAGAGTATATACGTAGGTTATTTCTTCAGTGTCCAGAGTATATATGTAGGATATCTAAATAGTATCAATAGTATGGATATCTCTTATCATGACGGCGTCTAGAATGCATATGTAAGAGACATCCCAACGTCATTGGGGGTAGATCACTAAGCTATCATGCTGGCATTAGAAGACTTTAGCCTAACCTCAAATGCTACCTAGAGGTGTCCAAAGAATGTCTAGTACGATCAGGCTACTATCTGCACATAACAGCTAACCTAAGCTGCATCATGATGTGAGTGGTCGAGAAGGGTGATGATCAGGAGATGAAAGCAGAGGATCGGAAGCGATAAGGACGCCCTAGCCTACAATCAGAGGCGGTCAGAGCGCGGAGGCTGAGCATTAAACATCTTCAGGGCGCAGAGAACGCAGGGATTGACATCAGGATGTTACCAGGATGTGAGGTTGTGCGATGGCAACATGCAGATGTGAGGTCTCCTCTAGAATGGCAGTTAACATTTGGACAGTCACAGGCTTCTGAAGCATAGCACCCTCATGACGCATATTATAATTTTTGCTGATGTCCTGTACTACACTCCGGAGGGCTTTGCAAGAGGTAAATTGCTGGCTAGCTTCGATCATTTTGGCTTGATCATCTTGTGTCTAAGGTATTTAATTTTTCTCCTATTTACTTTGAATTTCTTATTTATTTCCTATTCACTACTCCACTGACTCTCCCAATATTCTCTCTACGTAAAGGTCTAACCAAAGTACTCTAAGGATCTCACTTGGGCTAACCTCTGACACCATGGGTCCAGGTTTACCACCCTAGTCATTGCACCGGAATGTCATAGTATTTTAAACATAGACCATAGTTTTTCAGGGTATTCTAAACGATCGCTCAAAAACTGATCCCCTCAGCCGCAGCCTAAGGCGAAAAAAGTAAAAAGCACTGTACCTTACCAGCAAAGGCAACTCCAATCTCCTAGCGCCCGGTTCAATCATTCAAGTTCTTGCGATATTCTTCGAGGATGGCTTGATGCTTTGATAGCAGTTTCATGTGCTCCGAGGGCCTGTGAATGACCGTTTCTGACACATAGCTGATCCTATCAATTGTGAAGGAGAGCAGAAGAAATTCATGGAGCGCTTTACCATTCTTTACTCGCCGGAAGAAGTATTATAGGTATGGCAGTTTGACCAATACGATAGCGTTCACTTATCAACTCCCCCACCCGAGTGCTGGCAAGGTTTCTAACCAGGTGACGGAGCAGTGGCCGCTCTCCCGCGCTTTGTTCGCAAGGGTGGTCCTACTCGAGTACAGTAAAAGTCGAAAAGGTCGGTATGCAGGAAGACCTATCGTCGCACTCCAAATGGCCAGCTCGACGGACCCCGGCCAGAAGCCTACCCCCCAACCGGCCACAACCCTTGCACGATGGCCTGCATACCGACTTTTTCGAGTTTTTACGGTACTCGTCGCGGGCTGACGTTTGCAAACACAACTGCTATTACATACCTCCTAGATTCTCGCAGAACGGCCAATATTTGGCTGTATGCAATAGCAATTGTGTTCGCAAACGTCAGCCCACGACGAGTAGAGGTTCCAGCACTACGAAAAGCGGGGTCGAGGGCAACACTACTCGAGTACGGTATCCGATTTTTGGGAAGGAGAGAAGGCAATTGGCGGCCTCCACTGTGTTTGTGCGGTTAGTGCAGTAGTGGTAAGCCTACAGTTCCCAGGTGAGGCGAGTATAGAATGCTCTCTGTCGCCTGGGGATGTTCCGGATGCTAGAGGGTTATCCGGCTTCTGATACTACACTCCATTACCTTGCCCCCTTTTTGCCTTTCCCCCATTATTACTACCCCCAACAGAGTCGCTAGATTAGCTCTCGAACTCCGAGGTTTCCTACCAGGACCATATCTCACCAGCGGCCTAACCTCGCTCGTAAAACACCTCAAAAACCGTCTCTCAAAGAGGCTCCAAAGAATCCGAGCCCGCCTCCAGAAAGCCGCAGTGAAACCCTCCCCAAGTACAAGAGCTATTACCCGCAGCCCAATTCTGGGAGGGAGTGTAGCAAGTCCCCCCTCCCTCCCCCCGGAGCTCCTTCCACTAACAATTTAGGTCGAAACATCAAACCCCACCATAAGCATGTTGGCGATCTCCAACCTCAGCTCGAGCGAGCTTCATCAGGTAGCAAACGAAGCCCGGATCTTAGCGCATCGGAAAGCCTGCGACGAGTTGTTACAAAAGCTCCGGGACTCGGAGCGTGGGTCGCCCGGTCTCGCGCTACTGGCGGACACAGTGGGAAAAGCCCTGGGGCTGATTGGGTACCAGTGTGCTAAGTTTAAGGAGTGGCTATTGACTAATGGAATGGATGGACTCAAGCTCATTTTTAAGATTGTGAACAAGGTAAGGGCCATGATGGATTGTTTCGAGACCGCTGGGCAAATTGGCACACAAGTGATGAAGATGTTGGTGGCTGAGTCCAAGGAGCTGTCAAAGTAAGAACCCTTTTTAAATACACTTGCCTTCTGGGGTTGGGTAGGTTGGATAGACTGTGCTGACACTGCGCAGGTTTAAGGGTTTTTAGTGAGGTTGAATTAAGGAATTGGAGGGAGGAGGAGGAAGTGATGGGAGAACGAACCTGAGATTTGGCCGTGTAATTCTTTCTTTTTTTTCTTTTTGATCTGGCTTTTGTGATACAGTAGGATGTGCGCTTTGTTCTATCTCCCTTCTCCATGTATTCTTTCCTCTTTGTCAATAGCAACTATGGACGCTATTGCTAAGTCAGGCTTAAAAGTCCAATATGAGTGCAAAGAAGGAGCCGCGGTCTTGGTGAGAAGATGGTAAGGGACTGTTTGGCAAAAATGGAAGAAGTGGGAACCGTTCCGTTGTGAAACGGTTTGACCTGTACGTTCTCATCAATTCATAAAGTATGCGGATATAGAGAAAACCGCTTAGCGCCAAGAGGGAATTATTATCCGGTATAGTAAACACAGCTTTATGTGCCATTTAACTATACGAGTACTTGTATGAACTAACCAGTCATACCCTATTGGAAAAACAATTAAGATTGTATTGAGTGCCCGATTATTTGAATACTAAAAAACTAGCTATCCATTTCCTAGCTAAGTGCGGGCTCACCGGCCTGATCACCTGCCACACCACCGCTAACGTACCATCCCGCGCCCAACCATACCAGATATCGAAACACTCAACACCTATACTGTACGAAGACAGAGCGAGTGACTATCTGTGATGCTAATAAAAATAGCCGAGGGGAGGGCTGTGGTGCTGGTTAGGGGGATACCAGCCATGGAAGGGGGTGTGCAACCCCCAACCTAGATTTCTTTGATTGGCAAAAGGAAGTCAACAACACTATGTTGAAGTTTGGAGCTACGATAGCCTCAATATTTCCCCGATACCAGTTCTGTGGCCGCGGGTTACACACTTTCCCTCAATATTTTTGGCACCATACCGTCTAGGAGGCAACAGCCTGGGCTGATGCAGAGCGAAGTCTTTGTTTTTTTGCACGTATTGTACTAGCCATGTTATTTCTCATCTTGGGGTATAGAATTTTAGGAGGGTCATCGATACAGCTTTCGTTCCAGGTTTGATCACAAGAGATTCAGTCTGCTAGCTCGGTTAGTTTATGATAATGGGCTTCCCATCGTATCAACGACTATTTGAATTATTACAGGTTAGCCGTCGAACAGCATTTAGATTGGGGAATTTGCGCCCGAGTCGTTGGAAAGATAGGGTATATTATGGTCGACGTATTGTGCTTGCAGCAACATACAGTTAAGCGGAGCTGCATTGCCTGCGCTTGGTGGCCTTGGTGAACTAGCAGGTACAGCGCCAAACTTCAAGGAAGCCGGTAAGTTCCGCGGCGACTGGAAGAGCTTTCCTGGTTTTCATTACTATCACAAAGGAGTGGGTTGCGATAAATAATATGTCAGGGTTCCGACTGATTAATTGATAAGGTTTGGTCTGTTTGTATGTTGTTATACCAAGCTGGACAATGCATCTAAGATAAGTTAAGGTGTTCAGTTATCACGATAGAAGATTTGCGCTGAGCCACAAAGTAGCGCTTAGCTGAAATGGTGTGTCATCTTCTGATGGCGTAAACAGGGGGGGTGTTGACAAAACTTTGGGGGAGATTGATTGGACGGTACGGAGATATCCGTGAGGCTCAAGAAAGACACCGTTTTTCTTCAACTCCTCGCGATCCAATCAACCGATCAGTTTAGGAATTGAGGAGCCGGTAGCGAAGGAAGCGAATCGGGTAACGAGGTTTTGCCTCGACGCCGGGATAGTGATCTAGAGGTTGGTAAGTCGGTCCTACCGTATTAATAGGTGGCAAGGAGGAGCCTTGATGGATAGAGGAAACAGGGTATCCTCACAGAATTCTACCGCTGCGTGATCCCATTCCGACTGCGCGGTTAAGGAGCCGCCTGATGCAGTGATCCCATTGTGGCATCTCAGGTTACGGCACACCGATGGGATTGTTACCAGGTTTTGGTGCCCTGAGGGAACGACGATAATTTCCGGCGATAAAGTTTGTGGTTCAATAAGCGATTGAGAGTAAACCTCAACAGGGACAGGAAATTCTTTCACTCAAAAAGAGAAAAAACTTTGGTAGAAACAACGCTCATGATCATAATTGAAGAGAATAAATCATTGAAATCATCAGGACCCGATCCTAGCAGGCAAGCAACTTTCTTGCAACTCTCACTCGCCTATTGTGGAAAAATTTGGGTGACCTCACTAGCGCAATTTCCAGTTTTCCTAGTTAATGCTGTTGTTCATCTGCCAATTCTGGACGCAATGTAGCGTTATCAAAGCTTTTCTACTCGAAAAGCCGGTAAAACCTGACGACCGTTTTAACTCCGAAGCTGAATGCTAGTCTACCGGTACTCGTGCGGTCGAATCGAAGCCGGACACTTTGTATGGGTGGCGCCACAATCAGTGTCCAGCTTCAATTTGGCGCGGCAGTAGTGTGTGGCACTCTTCTGCTCACCATGCCAACCCCTGCACTTGTGTGGCGCTTTGTCTAAAAACTGCCACCTTACTCTTTTTTGGCCTTATGTAATGCGAGTGCTCGCCCCGGTAATATCCTCTCGCAGATGAATGAACACACTCAGTCCCATCATTGTGGACGACTAAACAAAGATTGTTCTTGCAGTTCCCGTACGGGAAGTGGAAGGATACACTATTCAACAGCAAAGCGAGCCCACGGCATAATGAGAAATGTCCATTCAAATAATCCCTGTCCTATAAGTTGAATGGACGATCTCGCCTCGCCCCGGCCAAACCTTTTTCCTTTTGGGCAACCTTCACTCAGTCAAAAAGCGAGGTTGACAGAAATGCAGAGAAGTACTCGTACTGATACCGGTAGTTCTATTGATGATTTGCTTCACCTTTCTGAGGTGTATTCATTTTCAAATTCATTTTGGGATTGGGGCTGAAGGGGATCTCACACTCAAGGCATCACCCAACCTTGTGTGCTTCGGTCTTGGCAAAAAATTAGATAATAAACGTTAATTACAAGTAGGTATCATTGTAGAGTACGGTACACCGCTATCCCGGCTAATAGCGAGGTTGGTGGTATGGCATGTCCTGGCACTTGGATTGTGCTAGGTTCTTACGAAAGGCTACCATATTCCGATTCAAAGACTCTGAATGGCTTCTTAGGTTGTAGTTGAAGGGTATTTATTTTTGAAACTAAAAATAAAAAATACTGCTAGGTCGTTAGAGCTAGAGTTTGATATGCTATCATACTACGATCGAGTATATGCTTTGTGCTTATATCATCAATCTAGCGTAGCAAGTTAGGTGATATCTCAATTTTTAGAAAGATTCGTTCCCAGGGCTTGATTTACGAGTAAAGATACCTCTCTAGACGATTCCACCCGAGGACTACTTGGGTGTTAGCTCATCGCGGGGAGGGCTCTGTGCACCCGATAAGATAGCACTTTGAGGTGAGTGGCATTTTCTGATGCACAGCCAGTGAGTTGTATTCCTCTGATTTCAGCCGTAGAGTAGGTTCCACAAGGATCCCCGCGTTTCTTCAGCCTTGAGGAACTTTAGTGCTGTACGATACACACCCGGCAACCGACCGACCACTCCATCAATCATCTACCACTTGATCATCCTGAGAGGCAAAAAGCAGAAAATGGCTCAATCATTCAGTAATAATATTAATTCTTTGAACACCAATGTTAACCTTACCCTGGCCGATGACCGATCTAATATCCTAACTTGGCTATCCCCACTGGATCCAAAGTCACGGCACCAGGATATCCGAGACCGCCGAGTTGAAAATATGGGGGAATGGGTCTTGCAAACCGAGGAATATAGAAGGTGGAACGCTGATAGTGCAAGAGGTGAATCCGATAAGGCCGTCTTGTTCTGCTATGGAAATCCGGGTGTTGGCAAGACTTTTATTAGGTAAAGAGAGCGAACCTCGAGAAAGGAGAGGGAGAGGCAAGCGCTGACAAGCTATGATACTAGTTCGTTGGTGATAGACAGATTGTGCGATCAGGCCGGGGGCCAGAATGCTACGGTAGCATGTTTTTACTTTGACTTTGCCGCCCAAAAGGAGCAGTCCTCTACGACCGTTCTGGGTGCGCTGGTGAAACAGCTGGTCGGCGGGATAGAGGAGACCCCGGAGGAGATATCTCGAGCATACCAAGAACAGAAAAGTGCTATTGGCGGGCGGGGACCACAATTTTCCGATGTCCTGAAGATGATGCAGACCACCGCTTCTAGAAAGCATACATTCATATGCATCGACGCTCTGGATGAATGCGAGACAGCATATCGAGTCAAGCTACTTAATTCGCTTAGCCAAACTCTGCGAAGGTCTCCAGGGACACGGATATTCGTGACAGGGAGACCGCACATTGAGGCCGAGGTGGGGAAGCGTCTTGCTGGAAAAGTAGCGACCATACGCATCACCCCTCGAGGACATGATATCATCAGTTATCTTCAGGCCAGAATGTGCGAAGATACGACTCCAGAGGCCATGGACAGTAGTCTGAAGGCAGATATCCTAAAGAAAATTACTGAGGATCTTTCTGAGATGTACGTAGAAATGAGGGCATCGGAGAAGATACCTTAAGTCATCCACTGACAGAAATATCTCTAGATTCCTGCTAGTCTCATTTAATATCGATGCGATCCTGCAGGAAACTACAATCAGTCGCAGGCGACGAAAGCTTAACGCAATGACTGACGGCTTGGGGTTGGGTGATGTTTATGGTGAGACATTGAGCCGGATAAAAGGACAGGGAGGGGAGAAATCGAGGCTCGGTATGGCCCCTTTGATGTGGATCTCTCACGCGGAGCGGCCCTTTAAAGTCGGTGAGCTGTGTCAAGCCCTAGGAGTCGAAATAGGATCTCCGGATCTCGATAGCGACAATGTTCCTTCAATAAAAACGGTGCTATCCTGTTGTCAAGGCCTTGTTTACGAGGATAAGGAGGCTTCCACGGTCCGGTTAATCCATGTTACTCTTCAAGAGCACCTCCAGGCCCGCCCCGAGCTTTTTAGTACCGCTCACTCGACAATAGCAGAGACCTGCTTAAGTTATTTGAATTCCCATCAGATCAAGGCTCTTTCGTCAAGTCGCTTTCACAATTTCCGGGGCACTGCATTTCTGGAATATTCTTCTCTATGCTGGGGAATGCACGCAAAAAGAGAGCTTTCGCAGGTTGCCAAAGAGCTTGCGCTGAAGCTATTCGACGACTACGGCAACCATATATCTGCGAAAACCCTCTTGGATGCAGAAAATCGCGTTTCCTCACTGTTGACTTTGGTGAACCTTCACTCTTTAGTGGTCTGCATTGTGCATCCTTCTTCGGGATTGTCGACATTGTAGCGATTTTTGTAGGGGCGGAAGGCTGCGATATTAATCAAACAGACTGTACAGGCAGCACACCTCTCGCATGGGCTGCTTTGAATGGTCACGAAGGAGTGGTGAAATTACTACTTGAACAGGGCGTCGGTCCTGATAATACAGATAGTAACGGCGAAACACCGCTCTTGTGCGCTGCTGAGAATGGGCGCAAGGGAGTTGTGAAAATACTGCTAGGGTGGGAGGACGTTAATCCTGACACACCGAATGGGGAGGACCGAACACCACTCTTGTGCGCTGCTGAGAATGGGCACGAGGGAGTGGTCGGAATACTCCTCGAACGGGACGACGTCAGTCCCGACAGGCTAAATGAGGACGGTCGAACGCCTTTCTGGAGCGCCGCTGAGAGAGGGCACGACGGGGTGGTGAAAATGTTACTCGAACGAGATGGCGTCGACCCCAACAAACGGGGTACTTATGGCCGAACACCGATCTGGAGTGCGGCTTTTTATGAGCACGAGGGAGTGGTGAGAATACTGCTCGGGCGGGACGATGTCAACCCCGACATGCCCGATACCAATGGCCGAACACCGCTCTGGGGCGCTGCTGAAAATGGGAATGAGGGAGTGGTGAGGATTCTGCTCGGACGGGGCGACGTCAACCCCGACAAACCGGATGGCGACGGCCGAACACCTCTCTGGGGGGCTGCTGAGAATGGACACGAGGGGGTTGTAAAAATACTGCTCGGGCGGGAGGACGTCAATCCTGACACACCGGATATCTATGGCCAAACACCGCTCTTATGCGCTACTGAGAGTGGGCACGAGGGAGTGGTAAAAATACTGCTTGGACGGGGTGACGTCAACCCTGGTAACCCAGGTGGTGACCATCGAACACCGCGCTGGTGGACTACTAACTATCTCTATGCCCAAGTGATAGCGCTGCTACAGCGCTCCCAGTTTCCCACTCCCGATAAGGCCTAATGCCTCAGGGCATCATCCTTCTTACCGGTGCGGATTACCTACACGCCGTTTCCGCAAGAACCCGCAACAGCCCCCTTGAACATGTTTCTCCTACCACTTTATCCCCCCTCCCCCTGCCCTTACTTGTCCTTCTAGTAGTTTGCAACACCACCTTGTATAATTGCCCCTTCCCCTTTTTTCTAAGGTTAACCGGTCACTGAAACTCAGATTGAATATTCCCATTTGGTCCCTGGAAGTCATTTGCTACGGGGATGCACAGATATATCACCTACCCTTCTGAACCTCTGCACCCATTTCTCGTCAAGTCAGGCCTGAGTTTGCTAATTTCTATTCATAATAAACACTTTGCCATTGCTAGCGCGCTATTGCTATTGTATTGAGATAGGCTGCTATGACTTGAGATTTTCATCGCCATTGGTCGTATTGTTGTTTGGTTCTCGGGGGTGTTTACATCTTTGGTGCTCCTTTATTTTTCCTGAGATTCCTTTCTTTCCTCCTGGCTGAAGCATAGAGATGAGGGCTATTTAGATCTCAATAGAGAATAAATGATATGAGCCGCCGGAACCCTCGGCCACACGTGAAAAGCGATGCTAGAGCCAGCTATGATTTAAAGAATAGTAGTGTTTAAGTGACAATTATGGATGTTAATTAATGATGATCGGGGTCAGATACCACCCCCCTCCCAAAGCAGAGTTGAGACGGATGTCCTTCTCCCGCCTTATCACGTTTTGCCGACGATAATTTTTTCATCTGGGGTAGATACTGGTAACAAAACACTACACCAACTGGGAAGTCCCCGGCTTCTGCAAAGAATAATGCCTTCTCTTCAATACTGATTTTATTGATATATTCTATAAGTGCGATTAGAGCAACCATAATGAGGAGGGGAGCAATGATAGTCGGTGCTCTTAAAGTAAGTGGCTTCCATGAGTTGTCCCAATTCTGGTCGTTTAGGCCTATTACAAGGTTGGCCTCGGGTTTAGGTGAAGCTAGACACTTATTAGTAAAATGTGCAAAAAGGGTTAGTTGGTCCTTACTTTTGAGATTCAAGGGTGTCTACTGAAGTATATTCATGGTTGAATTGGCTTAACTGGGTGCGACTGCAAGAGGACAACTCGTGGCCGCTAAAACCCCGACTATGCACCATTCTAACCGATAGCTCCGGGTCCGCGTCGCTGGGAGACACTAAAATTCGACCCTAGCTTCTGGAATAATCTTCTCGGAAATCCTACGCTATAGGGCTGCTTTAGACTTCAGGTAACTCACGATACCCCTCTTGAACATGACTTCCTGAGGGTACGGTAGCCTTTAAAGGATCACACTCTTGCTAGCTCTACCCCTAGAGTACTTGCGGTGGGCGGATTGTTTCAAAAATATTCTCTCTATCACATCATATGATACTGCAAAATTTTATGCCGTGGGGTTGCGTCTCTTGCTCCAGGAGGCAAAACCGCAGAAGGAGCTAATAGAGCCTGGTTCTTTATCACGAGCTGATTTTATCTCCTTGACCTCCGAATTTAGTGATCTTGAGGCAGGACTTGATCATGACGCTTTAGTTTTATAGCATAGGGAGGATCGTGTGTAGAGGACTATAGGGAAGGAGGGGGGTTGTGGCAATGGTGGGGGCTTGATATATTTAAAAGCGCAAATTTGGGCTCCTTTCCCTAGTTTAGATGATGTGGTCAAACAATCACTCACCTTGCCCCCCCGGCTCTCATATTATTATTTTTTTGACTGGTTTAGCGAACGGTGTCTGGTGAGTTGCAGGAGGCTATCGCACTGCGCTGGTATGTGTTGTGCCCTATGGTACATAGACTGGAGTTACTGCTGAAGCATGTTGAAATTATGTCCCAATGTGTGAAGCGAAATGATAAAGACTTTGCGTGACTTGAACTCGCTGTATCATTCTTACTTATTATCCAAAGGAAAGGGCCAAACGGCCAAACATATATAGAGAAAATAAGTGACCTCATCCTTCATGAGAAGGATCCGGTTTCCCATCTTCAGCCCCAGAACGCATCATGGGTTCCAGCCGAGTGTACTGTACGCCTCCAAACCTGGAGAGCGCAATGAAGCCTAGCCGATACGAAATAGCCGCCCAATAATCATGACCCAACCGACAATGCCTCACCACCACAAAAGATACAACCCAATACAACGGAAGGATATTGGAAAGAAACGCTTTAGACTAAGCTGTTGTTTGGGGACAATGGAAGACAAATAACCAGAAATTCAACAAAGCAACTTAGATTTAGACGAGTGAGTGTATGAGATGGAATTATAAAGTAGCCTAGAAATCGTGTCCGAGGATAGGATAATTAAGCTAACATAGGGGGGGGTCCACAAACACGAGGGATGAGTGGAAGCTACGCTGGAAGTAACTTAGTAAGCCGTAATTCAAGCGCCGAGTTTGTTTGGTTTGTTTCTTGGGCCTCCTCTGACTCTATCATACCTTATCCAAGATAATAGGACTCAAGTGTGCCAGAGTGCATCAATCGACTGAGCTGGGGTGGCTTTTTTTTTGGGGGGGGGCCTATTCCACGAACCATACTAGTTTGCTCCCATTACGGAGAGGAACACAAAAAAAATTACTACCCGATTTTTCAAGCGTTGGAATAGGAGAAGGTTGGGGGAGCTGTTTGGAACACCTCTGCTTGAGCAGGTTGCCATTTCGCAGCAAATTCTGGGTTTAGCACCCCCCGCGGTCTAGAAAATCTTCGAACCATCGCTTTACTATACATGCTGAGAGCACCAAATACTTTACTGAAATAATGAGAGCAACTACGATAATCCTCCGATTACCACATAGTATTTCTTTTGTACATATTGTTTTGCTTGTTCCGATAACTCTGGGAACAGCTTGTACAGTACAGTACAGTACAGTACAGCCGGAGTATTGTCCTGAGAGTACTCCTTTGCGGAGTTCGCAAGTGATTTAGCCTGAACCTTCCCTTAGACTAGTTAGCGATAGATCTACGAGTAGGATCGTAAATCATCCTAGGAGCAGAGGGCCGGTTATTCATCACATTCAGCTACTCTTTGAATTAGGGCCCTTTTGCCGAACTGCATAGTTGTAAAATTCGGGTGACAAAACCAGAAGGATGCATCTCGACGGTTATTTTTTCCGATAGACGGTGCAAAAGTGTTTACCCAATTTTCTACCGGTAAAATTATTATTGATAGAGGGCCAAAACTAGACTTTGCTTCAGAGGTGAGTCTTCGAATCCAGCCAGACGCTACTCCGGTGGACAGCATGCTACGGTAGGTGAATATAATCTCCTTACCCGCATACCCCCAGCCATCAAACCCTCTTTGAAGCTCAGTGCCGTCTCTAGCTGCCAGGCCGCCGTCTACAAATAAACGGGCCCTTTGTAGTTGGGTTATCCGTAGTGAAGTATTTAGTTTGGACCAATTCCGAGGGCGACCATAGAAGAAATTCGGTATATTATGCAAGGTGAGTAGTACAGTGAATGAGTAAGATACCATGGTATAGCAGTGCGCTGCCTTGCATAGTAGAGTCTCGCCAGTCTCGATAAGGGCTGGGTACGATCCCTATTTTCATAGGACTTGGTATAGTACCCAGCTGGGAGAATAGATTTTTCCGCATCGACATCGCGGAGAACCATGCTCTGATGGTTTACTCGTAATGGGGCGACGGTAGTCCACAATCCGAATCTTAAACCTTCGGCAACCGAAAGGGCCGTACCCACCAAGCATCCGTTGTGGGGCATTGCTTTTCATGATGAGCCAGCTTAACACAAAACTCAACTACCCGGAACCACAGCCTAAACCTAGCTGTGCGCGATAGGAGTCATGTTTGCTACAAGGAAATTAGATACTATCGGAATCTTGGGACGGCCAGCGACCCATTCGAAGGTTTGATTTACCAGAAAAGTACTTGTATATAGGCTATAAGGAGCAAGACAATTCAACAGCAAGCCAACAGGGCCTCGCTCGGAGATGTGTGGCGCCTCCCGTTGCACAGTCAGGACATTATTTGTGGCTAACTTGAGGGAGATCGATTGGATAGCCCTGGTGTATCGGTTAATTTAGGTAGCACGGGGGTCCCCGCTTTTATTCAGCCCCGAGGAACCCCACTACCGGCAGTCGAATGACTTCATCATCCATCGTCCACAATATCTCAAGCAGCGGAAAACTCAAAATGTCACAATCATGCAGCAATAATACCAACTCTTTCAACACGAATGTTATTTTTGCCGCTGCCGATGAGCGATCTAATATCCTAGCCTGGTTATCCCCGCTGAATCCGAGGCTAAGGCACCAGGATGTTCAAGATCGCCGGGTTAAAGATGTGGGGGAATGGCTCTTACAAACCGAAGAATTTAGAAGCTGGCAGGCTGGCAGTAGGGGAGGTGAATCCGATAACGCAGTTTTGTTTTGCTATGGGGATCCGGGGGTTGGCAAAACTTTTATTAGGTAATATGGAAGGAGCCCGGGAAGGAAATGAAAAATGCAAGTGCTGACAAGCTGTGGTGTTAGCTCATTGGTGATAGATAGGTTATGCGATCAGGCCAGAAGCCGGGGGGTGGCGGTTGCATGTTTTTACTTCGACTTTGCAGCCCAAAAGGAGCTGTCGTCGGCGAGTATGCTGGGTGCCCTGCTCAAACAGGTTGTGAGCGGACTAGAAGAGATGCCCGAGGAAATAGCGCAAGCATATGAGGAACACAGAATGGTGATTGACGGACGGGGGCCGCAGCTTGCCGATATTCTGAAGATGCTGCAAACTACCAGTTCCAGAAAGCGCACATTTATATGCATAGATGCTCTAGACGAATGTGTGGCAAGATATCGAGTCAAGCTTCTCGACTCGCTTAGTCAAGTTCTGCGAAGGTCTCCAGGCACTCGAGTGTTCGTGACAGGAAGGCCGCACATCCGGTTTGAGGTGGCAAAGCGTCTTTCTGGAATAATGACCGTACGAATTACTCCTAGGAGACCTGATATCATCAGTTATCTTCAGACTAGGCTAGGGGAAGACACGACTCCGGAAGCGATGGACAGCAGCCTGAAGGCAGACATCCTAAAGAAAATCCCCGAAAGCATTTCTGAAATGTAGGTAGAAGCAACAACACCTAAGAAGATTCATCGAGCTATCCACTAACAGAGACATATCTAGATTCCTATTAGTCTCGTTGAATATCGATGCGATCTTGCAGGAAACTACAATTAGTCGCAGGCGACGAAAGCTCAACGCAATGACCGATGGCTCAGGGTTCGGGAGTGCTTATGGTGAGGCGTTAAGTCGGATAAAGGGACAGGGTGGGGATAAAGCGAGGCTTGGCATGGCCGTGTTGATGTGGGTCTCTCACTCGGAGCGCCCCTTGAAAGTCGGTGAGCTGTGTCAGGCTCTTGGGGTCGAAATAGGATCACCGGACCTTGATGCCGATAATGTCCCTTCAATAGAGACACTACTAGCGTGTTGTCAAGGACTTATTACCGCAGACAGGGAGGCTTCCACCATCCGATTAATCCATTTTACTGTTGAAGAGTACCTCCGGGATCACCCACAGCTTTTTAGTACAGCTCACTCGACAATGGCAGAGATCTGCTTGAGTTATCTGAATTCCAATCGTGTCAAGGCTCTTTCCGCTACTCCCTCCCCCGATCTCTCTGGCACACCCTTTCTGGAATACTCCTCTCTATATTGGGGAGCGCATGCAAAAAGGGATTTCTCGAATTGTGTGAAACAGCTCGCGCTAAAGCTATTTGACGACTACGACAACCACGTTTCCACGACAATCCTCTTGAAGGCGAGGAAATCGGGTTACTTTCCTCTTAATTTCAACGAGCCTTCGCTGTTTAGTAGCCTACACTGTGCAGCCTTTTTCGGGATCGTCGAGATTGTGGCAAGCTTGGCAGTGGCGGAATGTTGTGACATCAACCAAACAGACTGCACAGGCAGCACACCCCTAGTGTGGGCTGCATTAAATGGGCATGAGGAAGTAGTTAACATACTACTAGGGCGGGACGACATCAACCCCGATAAACCGGATCGGAGCAACAGAACACCGCTCATGTATGCTGCCGAGTATGGGCACGAGCGAGTGGCGGAAATGCTACTCCGGCGGGGCGACATTAACCCCGATAACCGGGGAATGTACGGCCGAACACCGCTCTGGAGCGCTGCCTATTATGGCCAGGAGGGAGTGGTTACATTACTACTCGGGCGGCGCGACGTCAACCCTGACAAAGCAGATATCAACGGACGAACACCCCTCTGGGGTGCCGGCCAGAATGGGCATGAAGGCGTGGCAAGAATACTACTTAGCCGGGGCGATGTTAACCCAAAAAAACTGGATATCTACGGCCGAACACCGCTCTGGGGCGCCGCCGAGAGCGGGCATGAGGGAGTGGTTACACTACTACTCGGGCGGGACGACGTTGACCCCGACAAAGCAGATACCGAAGGACGAACACCTCTCTGGAGCGCTGCAACGAATGGGCATGAGGGCGTAGTAAGAATACTACTCAGTCGAAAAGATGTTAACCCCAACAAGGAGAATATCAACGGCCGAACACCGCTCTGGTGTGCTGCCAAGAAAGGACACCCCGTAGTTGTAAAAATACTACTTGGACGTGAAGACGTCAACCCCGACAAACCAGATAAGCACGCCGAAACAGCACTCTGGTGGGCTGCTTCAAATGGGAACGATGGAATTGTAGAAATGCTACTTGGACGGGGGGGTGCCAGCCTTGACAAAGCAAATGAGGAGGGCCAAACACCACTCTGGTGTGCTGCTGAGAATGGGAACGAGAGAGTAGTGAAAATACTACTCCAACAACATGACGTCAGCCCCGACAAACCAGATATCAACGGCCGAACACCTCTCTCCTGTGCCGCCTGGAATGGTCGTGAGGGCGTGGTGAATATACTACTCGGACGGGGCGACGTTAATCCCGATAAACCAGATATCCACGGTCAAACCCCACTCTTCTGTGCTGCTGTGAGAGGGCACGAGGGGGTGGTGCGAATACTACTAGCACGGGACGATGTGAGCCCTGACAAGCCGGGTATCTACGACAGAACACCTCTCTAGAGTGCTACTTTTTATGGCCACGAGGGAGTAGTTAGAATGCTGCTCGAGCGGAACGACGTCAACCCCGACAAACCGGATGAAACCAACCGGACGCCTCTATTGTGCGCAGCTGAGAGGGGGCACCAGGGAGTGGTGGATGTCCTACTCGGACGCGACAACGCCAACCCTAATAAACCTGATATTTCAGCCTAACGCCGCTCTGGTATTCCGCTAGTGACCATGCGGGAGTGGTAGCCCTACTACAGCCCCCAGCATCTGCTATTCCCAGCATTATATAAGGCTGTGCATGCATCATTCCCCCGACGAGCCTCGACTCCGGATAACCGCTGCGCCATTTCTACACCGACAGCAACAGCTCCATAAGCACTCCACCCCCATCAGTACTACCCCCTACCTCTTATCTCTTCCTTACCTCCTCCGGTAGTTTGAAACCCTATCTTCTTGTAAATCGCCGTCTTTCATTTTCTCCCACAGCAAGCCCGCAGCATAAACTCTGCTTAAATCTTTTTCCTTTAGTAGGATATCACTTGCGATGGGGGTGCCCAGATCTGCCGCACGCCCGTCCAAATCTCTACTCACATTCCCCTCTCTTGTCAAGTTGGGGTTTGGTACTTCCAATTCGTAGGCTAGGCTTTGGGGCTACTCATAGGCAATTTCTGTTTTCTTGAGATAGGATAGTGTGGTCCCTGGCTCTTGATCTGCCCTGTAGATTTGTTGTTCATTGCAGTTTTCCTCAAAAACTTTTTTCTTTCCTCATCGGATTAGAAGTATTGAGATAAGAGTCTTTTTTTTTTGATACAAGTATATAGACGTGCATGTAATTTCTAACGCTGGTGAAAAGCAACCCGGGAGTTAGCTCTTAATTGATGTAAGGCAGTGAGCTGTTTTCATTGTGCGGTAGGAAGATATGATCGATTCTGTAAGTTGGGGAGCGTCGAATCGCCGGGCATTGTTTCAGATTGCTCTGGAGCCATAATGGTTTTGTTTTAGCAGTTTATTTGGCTTGTAGAGAAGATTCTACCAAAATGTCTTTCCTTCGCTACCCTATGAGTATATGGAGAAATCCGGACATGCTGGATATAGATCTAGGTGTGGTGATCTGTGGAATGCTCAGTTTGCGTTATTTATGTTTTGCCTACATACTCGTCTTTGCCGTTAGCTTAGTTTTTCGGGTAGAAAGAGAAACGAAATTGTAAGAGTAACGTCATGTATGCTTTTTATATAGTGCCCGAGTTCTAAGTGAAGCCTCCCACTCTATCATCCGCGGCCCATTTTCCCCTTTGACATTATGGACATGGCTTGAAGGAGGCCATCTGTAGGCCCTCTTCCCTCTTTAGCTCTTACTCATTAGGGAAACTAGTAAAGTCAGGATTTCAGCAGCAGCGAAGTAAACTCCCACTTTAAGAACACTAGGATCTTATTACCTTGACATGCTGAGAATGATTGAGTGGCCCGCACCACCTGGCAATATCGACCTAAAGAGGGGCTCGAATGGATATTATGGTGCGTGGACAAAATTAACCGCGGATCAACCAAGAGGGAAAAACTTAAGCTATGACAACAACAACACCGCAATTACTAAAACCAAGAAAAAAATATAGTATAAGGTAGAATACATAGTAGCAATTAATATTTGAGCTAAATAGAGTTCTTTAAATGGTGTTGAAAGTGCAGGGTGATAACGGGGGGGGTTGCCATCGATCTCTGATCCGCGGTTAATTTTGTCCCCTGCCATACCTGCCCAGATTTTATTTTATTTTTCCTTCCTCCGTTCATCTGATAAAGTGCCTGGGTCGGGCGCTGCGAATCCATATTCTCCCCACGCAGGCAGAGAAAACCTCACCATGTCCAGGGCATTACTGTTTGAATAAAACGGTACGTTACGGTAGTGTGTATACTAGTTATCTCATCCGGTAAACCTCAGTATTAAGATGTAATACCGAAATATTGCATCTTGTAACTATGGAGGTTAACGTAATTTACCGGGAAACCAATCATCACATGGAAACCAATCACCTGTAGCAACCAGTGTGAAATCAAACTTACATTTGATTATCTCTATAAATAATAGAGATACCAGTTTGAAAGTTTGCCAGTAGGTACTTTAAAATATGGAGAATTTGAATATGTAGCTATTATTTGATAATACAAAACAGACTTTCTTTAATACAGCTTTTAAGACTGCTTATATGGAACAAAACCATAATTATTCTAAATGGTAAAAAAATACCAAAAACATATAAGAAGTGCTTTCATGAGGGATAGAGAGAGTTCACAGGTCCTTTATATCAATATGTAAGTATCTATCTATTAATTGCTAATTAATTTTCAAAGTTATCATTGCTATCAGGAAGTACATAAACTATATACAAATTGTACAAATTTGACAAGATGCAAACTAGTTAGTAGATTCATTAATGAATTTGTAACAGGTTTTCTCCTGTCTAACGAAAAGGTACAATAGAAGGCTAGCGGTTGACCAGCAAGCGCTAGGTCTAAGGGAGGCTTCAAGAGATCCGGAGATAAAGAGATAATAGTTAAAGGACAAGTGGAACTCTGAGATCGCCGTTCAACCAAGTATATTCATAAATCAAGAGTCTGCTGAAGTCTGCCGTTCTCCTGTTAGCCAGGAGATGAGTTTAAATACAAGAGCTCTCTCAGAGCGATAGTAATCAGATATCCTGCAACCACGATCATTACCAGGCAGTGCACCTTGCCCTGCATGTCCTGTGATCCCACATGAAACCTAA
>Ga0307509_10004804_pt1 | contig 19213 bp, 23 predicted proteins | sample 10_EM_MG_FD_202245 | JGI IMG/M metagenome (GOLD analysis project Ga0307509, IMG submission 202245) | Populus trichocarpa ectomycorrhiza microbial communities from riparian zone in the Pacific Northwest, United States - 10_EM | ecosystem: Host-associated > Plants > Roots > Unclassified | place...
TGGCCGCTTCTCATACCTGTTTTTATTTTCCTTCATTGGTTGGGTTATCTTTTATTTTCCTGGTTGTCATTTCCTAATAGTTATTACTGAATATATACACACCTGGTCTTTGAGCAATTGGCCCCACAGCAGTATTGGCGAAGACTTGAAGTACATGAGTTTTGCAGCCTTTCACCCAATATTTGCCAACACCCCCACCTCATTACGCCAATGTCTGTGGTTGTTAAGATAGCAAATGCTACGAGGATGAAGCTCTCTCATACTCGCCCTTGAACCTTCTATTGTTCAAAGTTACAGTACTTAGAATTGTGGCCACGGACACGATCAGCTCATGCTCGATCACTTCGGTCATAGGGGCCCCTCCATCACGACCTGACCGAGCAGTACCCTCATAATCTGACCGATCTACTCGATCAGGAGTACTGCTCGACCATACTAGAGCACACTCGATCATGATCTCTCACTATATAATATTATTAAGGTGCGGGGTGAACTGGCACAAAGGGAGTCCACCCCGCACGCTAGATAAAAGTCCTTCCACTAGAAACTACACTCTCAGCTCTTCAACAGGCCCACGTCCCGGAGACCAACCCTATGATCTGTTTTATTTTTGGAGGTAGCCGTTCTCTGCACAGGTTCTCAGGGGGCTGGTTTCCTTACTACTAACGGAGCAGGCGGTACAGCACTTTCCAGATGTGCTAAGGGATGTGGCTTACCTCGGGGTTGCAATGTTGTTGGGTTGCACGAATGCCTGGATACGGCAGTGGCTCTGGCATATATATACATATGAAAGTCAGCGAAATCACAACGTCCTCACTCTCATCATCCTCGGTCTGTGCCAACTGGCACACTCTACATCCGATCCTGCAAGTGAACGGAATAGTGGAAATTCCCCTGTACGAGCAACAGACTCCATGATACGCTAGGACAATGGGGTAGTGCCCCTCCATTCTTGTTATAACATAGATCTAAATACTGATAATCCATGTTATTTCAATCGATAGGAGAGCTCTTTAATGATCTAACAACAGGCGGGAGACCTAGGTGCCGGATGCGGGGCTATGACAGCAAAGCGAGATGAGTTTTTCACCCTTAACGCAGATGAAATCGGCCGTGCCCGAGCACAAGCGATAGAAATCGACAATACCCGACGATGCTAGAGCACTTGCCATGCAAAGAACTAGTCTTATTCTTCCCTGCTAGCATGAACTGAATTACCGCTTCCACACTAGAAAGCCACGATTAACTTCAAGTAGTAAGGGAATATCGCTTCCTTCTTACATGGGATGAGTAGTTAGAAGAGCGCCACCATTACTACTCAATTTATGTATTTTCAATTCTAGCCCCTTCCCGGATGTACTGTACCACCGTTATCCATTCATTGCTTTGTTTTATTTTTTTCGTTCCCAGAGATGGCACCGAGTGCGCAGCTATGATGCCAGCTCGTGTCTTTCTCACAAGTATATATATATCTATCCATCTAGACTAGAGAAATCTAAAGGACCTGATAAACAGATGATGATATAGAAAAAAGAATAAGAAATCAGTAAATGAGGAGTGGAGGGATAAGAATAAGCTAGCCCCTGTAAGGAAGGGATAGTCTTGTTAGGGAGCGTAAGAGATGGGAATAAGTAAAAGATATGAAAATCCCCCCTATTCTGTTAAGAGCCACTACAAACCACCGACAGCCCACCCAACAAAGGAAAAAGGAAAAAGGAGAGAAAAAACTCCAAGTAGAAAACTGAAATGAAAGCTGACAATCCAGCCACTACGAATCAAGAAATTGTTTTTGCTGCCTTGTTTCTTGAATTCGAAAAAGTGGTGAAAGAAAGAAAGAGAAGATAAAAGGAGAGGAAGTCATTAATCAAGCAAGAAATTAGCAACCACAATTGCGAAAAACGCCCCAGCGAGCACCCTCAATGAAGGCTTCGACAAAGAAGCATCGCTGCCGTACGTCACCGCCTTGCACTCAGGGCAAAGCTTCTTGCACTCCTTCTCAACGGGATCAAAGCTACCCATGTTCGCGCTTTCCATAAAGCGTGCTGTGTCCCCGCACCCGACCCCTAGCGCCAAATTCCAATCAATACTTGCATTCCTAACTCAGGAAGGGGGGAGGGAAAAAGAGAGAGCTTACCACAACAACAGGGCATCCCCTTACCCATCCACCCCGTGTTCTTTCCGACATCACAAACCGGGATCGTGAATGCGCCCTCCCCTGCTGCACCCTTTGCGAACCATTGCTGGTCAGATGGGAGTGCCGCTGAGACCTGTAACCTCGACGTCATTTCTTCGGCGGTGTAGTTCAAGCCATTGGCTAGGTATGCCTCCACGCTGGACTGGATCATGTCTCGTGCCGTGATGTTGTATTGAGGTTGCTTGAGTTTTTCAACTGCAATGAGGTCTTTGAGCTTGCCCTTGCCATCTAGACTATAGCAGTGGGGCTCTGTCAGTTGACGGGGGAAAAATGTGATAAAAGGAAGGCTGAAGGGATATGGTACCGATAGAGACTGCACACACGGGTTCCGTTGCTGGTTATGTATTTTGCTCCCGAGGGAGATACTACGCTGTCTGGGTTTGTGCTGTTTGCGCAGAGGACAAATGTTTTGGTGTGTTCTCTGTCGTGGGTGTTAGTAATTGTCTTGATGTTTGGATTGGAGAAATAAGCCCATACCTGATTTCAGTGTTGACGAACCAAGCCACAAGCCGCTTCTTGAAGAAATTTTCTAGGTCTGATCTCGTCCATTTGTCCTGAAGGACAAATCGTCCACCGCGGAGGTAGTCACTGCCCCACGTTAGACATTTAGAACTAAATCACAACAAAAACATGGGGAACGAACAAAATATCCCTCCCGGACTTATCCTTATCCCCATTGAATATCACAGTAGACCACTTCCCCAAGATATCCCTTGCAGTTGAACAATAGTCCGCCACAAACTTCCCCATCTCGCTCAATTTCACCATCCGGTCGATACTGACCCAGCGTTAGCCCTCAATCGCCCACACCAGGAACAAAAATGAACCCAACTAACATTGGCTTCATCGCGGGATCACCAGCAATCTCCGCTAGCGCGCCTCCCCCAAATGCACCCCCAGCAGTAGATACTCCAGCGATTAACCCTTGGGAGACGGGCTTTACTACTCCACGTACAGCGGCTCCAAACGGAACGAACCCAGCGACGGTGGAAACCGCCGCCGTGAGCCAAGGCACTGCTTTCTCAAACTTTGTACGACTGTCTTTCCAAGGGATGAAGCTTTGTGCCACGTCTTCGCGTAGAGCTTCAAAGTCCACTTGACCATCTCCTATTCCGTCCTTTGCGGAGGTTAGTACGATAAGTATCATAATTGGACGAGGCGGGGTCGTAAGATGGATGAGCGTACATGAAGAAGTCTCATGAAACGATTTAGGTTTGATATTGCTACCCGGACAAAGTATGTCCATTTCGGGGCCTTTGCATCCAGGAATACTAAATTCGAAAGCAATTAGAACAAATAACCCAAGATGGGCGAGAGAAATAGTGTATAAAACAAACCTTTGCAGCTTGGATTAACGCACTGGTCCTCGGTATCCACTCCGCAGGCAAGGTTATGTTCAGAATCTCCAAAAGCCTTGCCAAACTCCGCAACAAAGTTCCCGCTAGTCCTATTCGAAATTGACTCCCACCACTCCTTGAGCTTCTCATCAACCTCCTCCTTCATCCATGCATCTACAGTTGGCTCCCACGATGAGTCAGAGCAATCAACCTCTGCAGGTGTTGGAATTCCCTTTCGTGTGGTTGTTGACTTTGGTCGGGTTGTCCTAGTAGCCCTTTTCGTAGTAGTAGTAGCCCTTCTCGTGGTGGTAGTGGCCCTTTTCGTGGCGGTAGTAACCCCTTTCGCAGTAGTAGCTGAGCCTATAGAGACCAGAGCTGCCCCCGTTGCAACACTGATACTTGTACCGATTGAGCTACGAGTTCCGACTGCCACCTGAGGAACGGCGAGGGAAAATGGGAGCGCTAGCAATAAAAAGAGCAAATAAACCATTGTCAGTATTTCGTCTCGAGTCTGCGTTCCTGTTGCTGTGTTGTTTTCTTCTTTTTCCTCTCCCTCCCTCTTGAGCGTCCCGAAAGTATTGAAAGTGCCAAAACACCGGAAGACCCGAAATTGTGAAGCTCTTGAAAGCCTCAAGAGGTATGATAAGAAAACTCCTTGGAGAAAAGTGATAGAAATCTCTCTTATAAAGTAAGGCAAATTCATCTCTTACACCAAACTATACGCGGGAAACCCCGAACTCTATATGATAGGGCGAGGAGAGGGAGCATCAAAATGCTCCCGAATTATCCATACATCGTGAGGCTTAGCTAGCAAGTTAGCTAGCAGAAAGTCTGGTCCTAGCCCGGTTTGCGCACGAAAGAGTGCAACCCAATACAGGAACTGACCAACTGAGGCATAAAATGAGGTGTCGCTCCATGAGCTCCTTTGAGGCCCGTAAATGGTTTGAGAGCCTATGTGTCTCTTGCTCGCAGTCACTTACTGGTAGGAAGTGTCCTAGAATATCTCAAAAAAAACAAAAAAAACAAAAAAAACAAGCATAGGCGAATGTCTAGAAGCTCATCAGTATGTTAGATTCAGCCCCTCGTTCCCTCTTGGAGGACCCCCCTCCACCAAAGTTTCTAAAATAGCTAATTCCTACCAGCTCGTTCCAAAAACGAGAGTGCTTGTTTGCACCCATCTTTCTTTCTCCCTGTGCAATACTAGCCGAACACGCCAAGTTGCTTTGCCGGGTCTACTCGAGTGACCCGCAGTGATTCCTTCCAATTTTGGTCACACTTCACTCTCCCCCGTTCGCTATCCTAAAAACCTCTCAGATCCGGGAACCCTCAGAAGCACAAATGCTACTATATCGGGCCACGGCGACAAAGAATTTTTAAAAATGCGGTTAATCAGCCTTGGTTGCTTACTTGCTTAAGCCTCCCAATCGAGATTCCGCTATCCTTCAGGCTGTGTGAGACAGCACAGCTGGTTGCTAGGCAGCTCAAGCCGGGTGTGAATTTAGTGTACGATTCGCCGAAAATCCAACATGCCGGACCAGACAGTTACGGAAGAACCCGATTTTGCTACCGTATGATAGACGGCCCCCCCGGGTCACCCGGAGACCCCCCCGGACAGATGCCGATTGGTGAGTTTTGTATGAGAAAACGGGCGGAGATCAGCACAGTACCCACAGTTCATCCAAGAAAACCACTTGAAAGTTTCTTATTTGAGTTTAGCTGTCCGGGCGGCCGGGGAGGCCGTGTACCAACACCAAATAGTTAGTTTCGGCTAACAACGAATCTTACCATCTCATACGGCCCAAGGGATATACGCACAGCCAGCACCCCAGCTATCAAAGCTTGAGAAATAAGCTCATCCTGGCGAGTGCGAACTTGTAATAGCACCCGCGATGCTGTTTCAAGTCATCCGAGTATCACACAGCCCTCATAGCATCCACGACGAAATTGGGCGGGTGGCGAACAAAGGTATTCGCTGTACTACCAGTACATGTAGTACAAGTAGCAAATCCTCAACCCCTGCCCTCAGATACTTTGAGACAAGTAATAATGCACGGTACCGTAAGGTGTCTCTTGCGCTACAAAAGTCGGATTGGAGCTAAGGCCAGCGAGGCAACCAAAAATGGCAATAGGGCCGAATCGCTACGCTTCATGTAAATAGCGAGAAGCAATTGAGGAGACCCTCCCTCAGGCGAATCCTTCTTTAAGAAAGGATATGATACAGCATCATACAGTACTACCAAGCTAAACCCCCCCACTCCCGTCTCACCCCGTTAGAGAACATACCTATACCAATTTTAGGGCCGCTCCTGTCATCCCCGCAACAGAACTCCGGTGGCGCACAACTTCCTCTTGAGGCATCTCAATGTTAAGGCCCTAAAAGGACCACACTCACGCCACGACTCTTTGCAGTCTCAAACCATGAGCAGATAAGACATTTTTTCGATCGAACCAATGGATGATAATCAGACACAAGCTATTATTTAGTGGGAAGAAGCAAACAGAAACAAGAAGTCCGCCTAAGCATAAGCCTCGTCCGCAATTTCTGATGATGCAACACTCTGCATGGAGTCCCACAGATGCCATAGAATAAATGCCGTACCTACTCTTGCGATTCGCTGTCTCCGTCATGTCACTGATCTCCCTGTAAATCGCGACCTCAGCCCAAGCTAAGTTTAGCTTGAAAAATCAATAGGATTTCGGAAGCCAGTTAATGAGACCAGCACAGCCAAATTTCTCAGTTTAACTTTATACCGTGTCAAGAAACCACCAATCCTTCCCAAGAAATTTTGTCCCTAAACCCTGAGATTGGCAACGTGGGGGAGATAGTCAATCGGAAGAGTAAATCCGATACCTCCCCCCGGCCGCCGCGCCCGAACACTCGTGCAAACCGGAACCCTCACGTGGTATAGCCATCGAGGGTCCATTCGAGCAGCTTCGTTGGCTGCAGCACATAAAAAATAGATCCTACCTTCAGAAACCCATTTAAAACCATAGCAGCTCGATACCCCTAGATGTGCTCTCGACAGTTGCACAGATCTAGAGTTGAGCATTGATTCTCGAAGGGGGGTCTGGGGAAAGCGATGGAGCTCCCCGATGAATAAGAAAATGATCCGACTCCCCCTTCAGAAAGCTTTATTAATAGAGCCTAGAGTGCAGAATTCCGGCACTTGTGGGATTATTCTGGCCGTGATACAATAATCGTTCTTGGGAGCACCCCAGAGATTAAGGGTGAGTGAGGCGGACCTGCTCTGGCTTACTTCTGAGTCTATCGGCAGATATCGTAAAGGCGCTGCGGCTAAAGTTCCAGCACTTGAGTACGGTAGCCGACAGAGATACCGACATTCGCCACCTAGGCCCGAGAAGCGAGGAACCTGGCGGGAGCCCTCGGTCCAACTTGCTCTAATGCGGTACTTGACAGATATGTCAGCCTCGCCCGTGGGGAGTTCCCCCAACTTTTTCGCCACTTTGAGAGAAGCGCCAACTTCTGACCCTGACAGAGAACGGCCGCCGCTGCAACCTGCTACTATACCAGGTCGAGCAGCTCCGCGCGGTAACATCCGTGAGTCTAATCAAGCGAGTGATAACATGTGAAACTATGCTTTGCAGTATCTAACCTTCAATAGGGCACTGTAAAATAAAATAAAAACAGGTTTAACCGGCTGGCTGCTGGCCCATATCTCTCATACAGACACCGTTACAGATCCTGTGCCAGGGCCCCCATCAGCCGAAGCGAGACATACGCTACTGCGGGGGGACAAGACTAAGATTCACCTAGACATTTTGTAGCGAATGTGCATCTGCCTCCTCCCTGAGGTACAGTAAGCCTAGAGGCGCCTGATATGTCGGGTACTCTACCCAAGCATGCATCGTCCGTGTGGGCTGCACTCCGAAACCGAGAGACAGTAAGTCGCTCGAGAATATAAAGAGATGTGTTGTCAATCCATAGACCACTACATGATCCGTGTTGCTACAAGAGCCCGAACAATTGAACCTCGCGCTAGAGATTAAAGTTGCCTTTGCTGATAAAGCCCGGCACTTTTTTGCTTTTTTGTCCCAAGTTGGGGCTGAGGAGGTCGGGTTTCGCAGTGCTTTCGCCCCTATCCAAGAGAAGGAATTTTAGACGTCTTAGCGCAGGCTCGATTATTTAAGCCCTCACGGTATGATACCTGTATTCTGTCTTCATACTACCACCTACTTCAATTCCATCCGGAGGCGCCCAACATCCAGGTCCAAAATGCCCCAATTATCAAAATTAGGGGCACAACGCGAACGTCAGATTCCGGGAAAATATTGACGCAGTGCTTCTCAGCATTTTGTGCGTAGCGTTCATCCTTCGGACGTCGTTTTCGGTATCGGTCAATCTTATACCATAACCGGCAAGTACCGTAATGTGTTTGCGATCCATAAAAAGATATATGCGTGTCGAACTCTTTGTCGGCATCTCAGCATCTGTACCCGCAAACCGAGAGTCGCAACGATAGGAACTGCTCAGCATCAGCTGAAAAACTCTGCACCGGAGCTGGCTGGCTAGATTGGACAGCACCATATTCAGCTCCAAAGGAAACAAGAGGCACAAGAGGCCCAGAAAGCCATAGTAAAAAAAGACATGCGCAGTCGAGCACCACGTGCTTGGGTTGGGGTCATTTAGCAAAGCTCCGATTAGGTTTTCGGCTAGGCCGTGACCTCGAGGCCATGCTTCCGAATTCCCCAATGGCGGCTAACAATTGACCCACAGTACCAACGGTCTACCCGAGTAAAGCGCCCCCTGCCCATCTACCATACTAGCGGTTTTTTTTTAATATCCGGACACCTTGGCGCGGATTTGTATGTGTCTTGGCGCCAAGGTGTCCGGATACTTAAAAAAACCGCTAGTACTCGATTGCTGTAGCAGAAATCCCATTTGTACGATGCGCTAAGCTGTATCTCGTGTCACAGTCCATCCATCCATCACCTGTGCTCCCACGGCGACGGACAACACTGGATGGAAGGGCGAGAATACAACTCAGCCCAAGGCTTTCCTCTGGGCGCATATCTTTTGTGACAAGAAATTTATGATTACCGTAGAGGTGCTATCTTTGTAGTATGCTTTTCCAAGAGTGATTTGGTGTTCGAGAGGTCCCAATAGCCAACAGGTTCCTGTCGAGGTCCAACGCAGTGCTACCTTGGCCATGTGCCATAAGGCGGCGCCTTTCTCATTTGGTAATAATATTATCTCACCACGAATGATCGGACCTACAAGCATCTTGACCTTTAGTCTGTATAAAAATTTGACTTGACCCGAATTTCTACCCCACCCATTTTCGAAGCACCCCCCCCCCCCCCCCGGAAAAAGATACCCCACATCAAATCAAACATGTCCTCTATAAAAAATAAACTTCACAACATCGTCGCCGACGTACGGGAAGCGAAGGCTGCGGCGCAAAGCCACAACGTGGGGTCTTACGATGCTCCCCCCGCCAGCAACATGCACAGCGAGCAGCACTTCCCTCCACCTCCACCGAGGAGCTTGCCACATGGATGGACGGCAAGATTCGATGAGAAGGAGGGGAAGTTTGCCTATTGTATGGGGGTCGATGGGGTTGAACAGTGGGAGTTTCGTATGTACTGAATCTACTGAGGCTTATCCAGGTGGAGAATTCTGACGGGTAGGGGCTGGATGTAGCTGCGGAGATGAAGGTTGGAGGAGCCGGGGGTGGAAGCGGGGCCACGGGGTACCCCGCGGTCGCTGCGCCGGGAATTGTGGTCGCCGAGATTGCCGGTACCGAGGTTGGTACTGGTCTAACCGCCGAAAATAAGGGGAAGGGAAAGGAGGTCGAGGCTGGAAGAGTTCCCTGATCTCAGTAGCCTGATAGATGCTACTCGTGGCATCATTTCTTATGTTGTTGGTACTGTATTATTCATTGGTCTGATGGAACGAATTACTATTCCCCAATATGTTATTCTGGATCTCATCAAATATTGGATCTCAATTCCAATCTTCACGCAGCATATATTAAAGGCGATTTGTGCAGCTGCGCACCAAAAAGTGCTGGGTGTGTGGCATCTGTCTACCTGGCACCGCAATAGTGGAAACCATAGCCTATAGGAAAACCTCCCAGAATCGCAACCAGCCCAGCAGTCAAATGCATAAACACCAAAGTGTTGTCATAAACTTATAGGTGAATCAACATCATATATTCAGACTTGCTATCTTATTCAGGTCTAAAGTCGGTCCGGAGGCTTAGTGACATTACTTTTGTACAATTGCCCTACTACCCCACTCCGCCATATCCAGCCATCCAACCACCCATCGACTACTTCTTCTTCCCGCCCTTGATGTCCTCCTCGCCAGCCTTATATCTAAGAATATCCATCAAACTGCCCGCCGTAGCATCCTTCCCGACCGCGTCCGAACCGAGTTCCTTCTTGATCTCCAGAGCATCTTGCATGTCAAATCCATGACCATACTTGTTTCTAAATGCCTTCAACTTCCCCGCCTCATCCTCCTCAAGTCCCATTACCGCTGCGTCGCTCTCGTTCCATAGAGGGTGGTTTCTTGTGTCTTTCGCGGTACGGAAGACTCCACGAGGAGAAGTGGTCATTTGTTTGAACGAACTACCGTCTGTCAAAATTATGAGTTGGTCGAATTGGTGAGGACGTTTGGGCCGGCGGAGGAGGGTTGCATTGCGTGTAGCTATTCGCGGTAGTAATTTTGAAGTGTTCGGAAATCTGGGAAGGCGGAATAAAGGCTTCAATGAAATTGAGGACATAGTTGTGGCGGTGAGGTGGTTCGGTAGGGATGAGTGAAAGGGGTGCGATGGGATGAGTTTAACTTTTCTATGTGGGATGTGGCTGGTAAATCACGTGGGATAAATATCATAGCGCCCTTTCTCCCCAAGGCACAGCTTCAACCCCTTTTAAATAGGCATTGCTTTGAGGGTATCTAGATAAAGGAATCAAAACTCGAACAAAACTCCAAACAAATACGCCCGACAATTCAATTTCTCTTTCCTGACGACCATTAGATTAATTATTGGCTCGTTATACCTTGAGCCAGAGGTTGAACACCCCTTTAGCATATTCCACGATTTCATCTCCCCCAAGTTTGCTGTCACCGTAAATACGGTCAACAAAGGAGATAGGCACCTCAGCAACTGAGTAACCAAGACCTCGGGCTCTAACCATCATTTCCTATAGCCGGAGCCGTCAACAATAGAACCATACCAGATAGGATAGAATCCATACCATCTGAAAGGTATATCCCTTGCTCTCTGTCTGCGAGATGACTGTTTCCAGGACTTTTCTCTTGTAAAGCCTAAAGCTGCCGGTCAAGTCACTGACGTTGGGCCTCAACACAACAGAGGCAAGCAAGTTCGCTCCACGTGAAACGAGCTTTCTCTTGAAATCCCATCCGTAAACTCCTCCATTTCCTGCATAACGGGTTCCAGTAACAATGTCATAATCTTTCGTCTTCTGAAGCGCAATGAAATCGGGGATGAATTTGGGCTATAATACATTGTTAACTTCTGTTAGCCTTTATCATCGTTATATGAACTTACATGATGGGAAAAGTCAGCGTCCATGATGATCACAAAGTTACCAGTTGCGAACTGAAGTCCATGGACATATGCAGTTCCGAGACCTAGCTTCCCCGCGCGCGGTTTGAGGACAATGCGATCGGCTCCATAAAGGGAGATCAGTTGCTTTGCAACCTCTTGGGTGCCGTCTGGAGAGGCATCGTCGACAATAATGAGTTCCCAGTCCAGTTTACTTTCATTCGTACATTGTTAGAAGAAAAAAATAGCTAAAATGGCCCAAATTATGGGTAACAAACTGTTCGGTAAAGGTTTTCTCAAGAAGCCAGGTAATAACAGGCAAGTTTTTGCGCTCGTTATAGGTAGGGAGAATGATGGTGTACTTGTCCTTGCCAGACTTTCTTGGTTGACGGGGTGCCATTGTTTCGGGTTTTTTCCGTGAGAAAAGAATAAGAACTTTTGTTTAACGTTTAGAAGTTGTAAGAATTAGAGAATATAATACGCAAAGGAGTGTCGAGAAGTTGGAGTTGGGTATTATTGCTGCTAGCTAGGAAGAAGAGAGCAGAAAGGAACAGGAGACGTGTTGTTCAGCCCTCCTGAGTCTGCCCCCATAGTTACCGAAATTCAGTAGTGAATACAATGTCCGGGTAACCTCTCCAACTCAGAGGGCCGACCCTTGACCGCCACACGAATTCCTCGTCGAGTGAGGAAACACCCGCCTTGCTACAGCTCTTCCCCAGAGTCCCCGACTGCATCATCCCCTCTCTTCAAAAACACTCAACCGCATCCACTCGTTGACCCGATCAATCGAACCCCTATGGTCACTGCTATGGCAGCTCCCCCGGCAGCCAACGGCGCTCCCACCAAGCCAAAACAAAAGTTGAGCAAGAACCAGTTGCGACGCGAGAAGAAGAAGCTAAAGAAGCAACAAAAGGCCTCGAGAGAAGGAGGCGCGGTTACCGATTCCGAGACCGAATCCGTGAGTCTACTCTTAGTGGTTCGAAAGGCGGTCCATAGGGAGGAAAGGAACATCGCTAACCAGTGTTTGTAATTCTAGGAATCGGAGAAAGCTCCATCAAAGCAACTTTCGCTAGTTCCTGAGAGTACGCCCGAGCTCAACATTGGTGATTTAGAAATAGACGAAAATGATCCTAACTACGCCGAGTATAAAAGAATCCTTGAGCGGTTTAACGTCGATGACGTGAGTATCCGTCAACTACCATTGTCTTGCTTTCGCCTGCGACTAACGATGGATCACAACATAGGATCAAGCAAAAGAAGAAGCAAAGGGAGAAGTAATCTACAACGACTACGACAACGTCCCCGATGAAGATGATGAAAAGGAGGAGGAAGAACAGAAATTGAGCAAGAAAGCACGAAAAGCTAGGGACAAGCTCAGCGTGGCAGAACTTAAGGTGCGTTGACAGCCCTCCCCCCCGTTTGTGTCTCTCCAAGATGGAACATAGACTTCTTAAATCCCTCAAGTCATAAGCCTAGAGTACGCACGTAGGGAAGTATTATTTCCCATTTGCACGCATGCGACTGTCCTATTTTAGACTGGTTTGGCTATCGAGGCATATCGCGTGCTTGAGCGTCTGTGGGGTGTATATTTTTGTTTCGTTTAATTTTACCCTTTGCGCTTGCTAACACCATAATCTCTTGGTATAGGCACTTGTGAAACGCCCAGAGACCGTAGAATGGACCGACACCTCAGCCCAAGACCCACGCCTACTGGTTCACCTAAAGTCTTATAGGAACTGTGTCCCCGTTCCGAACCATTGGTCACTAAAACGCGAATACCTATCATCCAAGCGTGGTATGGAGAAGCCTCCCTTTGAGCTCCCAAAATTTATCAAGGATACTGGAATCATGGAGATGCGCGATTCCGCAAAGGAGAAGGAAGATGCTCAATCTTTAAAATCGAAGATGAGAGAACGAGTCCAGCCAAAAATGGGCAAGCTTGACATAGATTATCAGAAGCTACACGACGCCTTCTTTCGATTTCAGACAAAGCCTCAATTAACCATGTATGGAGAGGTCTACTATGAGGGGAAGGAATACGAAACAAACTTAAAAGACAGGAGGCCAGGAGAATTGAGTGAGGAGCTAAAAGAAGCGTTGAATATTCCTCCAGGTGCCCCACCGCCGTGGCTTATCAATATGCAACGGTTCGGCCCACCACCTAGTTATCCAAGTCTCAAGATTCCCGGGTTAAATGCTCCTATCCCCGCAGGAGCCCAGTGGGGATTTCATCCTGGTGGATATGGGAAACCTCCTACCGACGAATATAATAGGCCCCTCTATGGTGATGTCTTTGGTGTTTTGCAAGCCCAGGCACCTGCGCAAACCGGTGAACCAGTAGAGAAGACTCTATGGGGTGAACTTGTACACGAAGAGGAGGATGAGGACGAGAGCGATGAGGATGAGGATGAGGAGGAAGATCAAGAAGGTGATGACGATATTGCTGAAGGCCTTACAACACCTAGTGGGATGGACACCCCCTCAGGAATGGTTTCGAGTGTTCCTAGCGAATTCGAGCCTGTCGATGGTGGGTTCGAACTTAGGAAGCGAAGAGACGGGACCGAAACCGAGGAGGACTCCATTCAGAAAAGCCTATATACTGTGCTGCCTGAACAGAGCATCCGTGCTAAGGGTTTCTTTGGCGGAGAACGCGCTTACGATATTGGTAAAGCCGGAAACTATACCAACTTGCCAGTACTTGGTCAAGAAGATCGAAAGGTGTGTGTTTACATCCCCTCCTCAAGTATATCAGTCTCTAATCCGGTTTACAGAGGAAGAAGCCTGGTGATATTGATGTCACCCTTGATCCTTCTGCGCTGGAATCAGATGGCCTTTCGAATGAGGCAGTCAAAAAACAATACGAAGCTGCACAAGAGGCTCAGAGAAGAGAACGGCAAGGCTTCCAAGAAGACTTGAGTGACATGATTGCGGCGGAAAGCCGGAAAAGGCAAAAGCGTGAGGAGGAAAATGCGAAGAAAAAGAAAGATAAGTACAGATTTTAAAAGGCGCAACCCCACAGATGGGATCCATCCCTCTTTTCATTCCCGCATCATTTTTTTCCTCTCCTTTTCTTCTGTAGTTATATGGGATTCTGAAGTGGCAGCGTAATTTAATATAGCCTAGTAGGCTATCTCCACCTTTGTCATAGTTCTCTACAGTGCCTGCACGAGAACAAGAGTCTTGATTCTTAGGGCCGCACTCAAGTACCTTAGTTAATAACCTAAAAGCAGAAATGCAAGCTCCCAAATACGGTATTACGTGACATTGATTACTATTTGCCGTGATCCTTGTCCACTATCAATCACTGTCCCCGGTTGAGCGATCAGCGGCCACTCGGAGAGATGCTTACAGTGCAAGCCACACATCCGCCACAGAGACCGCCCGACATGAGACTTTGGGCCTTGTTTGGCGCGCAACCATAGTAAAAAAATGCTGTTTTTGGTCTATAAGCAAAAAGAACAAAAATGCCATTTTCAAGAAGATTTTGACGTTTGGCAGCAACCTTCCCTTATGCTTTCAAGGTTGAAAATATAATTAACATCCTAGGACTAAAACTCCTTATCCTTAGTCTAGCGACCGCTTTTATTACTATAGCCTTTTTTCATACACGGCTATCATACTCTTGGAAAACAAAACCCTAGCCCTTGCATAACAATAATATTCCTAAAATATTTCTATTATTATAATATTCTAAACTCTAAAATAGAATAAAAATGGGGGCTCTAAATAAAGAAAAAAAATCCCCATTTTAACCTGCATGCCAAATGCACCTCCATTTATTTACCCACAAATAATACACGAAGAAAAAAATGCGATTTAAGGGAGAAAAATGACATGTTTGTTGCGCGCCAAACAGGGCCTCAGCCCTACAAAAAAATTTGCTCCTCTACGATACCCACCACCCCCACTAACCAACCAACCCCGCAATTCCCCTCCAAAACCTTTCACAAGAAAAGCACAACCTCACCCCTCCTCCATCTCCCCCCCCACCACGCTACCACTAAACAACAACCAAACCAAAATGCCTTCCTCCACCAAAACCTACGAATCCCGCTCCAAAACGCACCCAACCGCAGCGGGGCGCAAACTCCTCCAAATAATGGCGCAAAAGCGGACAAACCTCTGCCTATCAATGGACCACACAGACCCCGAGAAGATCCTCTCCCTGGTCCACCAACTCGGGCCCAAAATCTGCCTACTGAAAACCCACATTGACATAATCGCCTTCCCCCCTACCACCACCACCACCACTTCCATAAAGTCCTTCACGACAAAGCTGCAGGCGCTCGCCCAACAGCACACCTTCATGATATTCGAGGACCGCAAGTTCGCCGACATTGGCAGCACGGTGCAGCATCAGTACCGCGGCGGCGTCTACGAGATTGCGAGTTGGGCCGATATAACCAACGCCCACGCCATACCCGGCCCCGGCATTATACAGGGGTTGAAGGAGGTTGCGGACGGGATTGAAGAGCCCCGTGGGCTGCTGTTGCTGGCTGAGATGAGTTCTCGTGGGAATCTGGGGGGTGGGGAGTACCAGGAGAAGACGCTGGCTATGGCTAGGAGTAGGGAGTGGAGGGGGTTTGTCATGGGGTTTATTGCTATGAAAGAGGTTGGCGGTGGTGGCGATGGTGAGGAGGAGGAGGAGGAGGAGGACTTTATTGTCATGACACCCGGTGTTGGCTTGCGGGTTGGGGGGGACGGGCTTGGACAGCAGTATAGGACTCCGGAAGAGGTTGTTGGCAGGGATGGGTGCGATGTGGTTATTGTCGGTAGGGGGATTGTCGGAGCTGATGATCCAGTGGCGGTTGGGGAGGTCTATAGGGAGAGGTCATGGAGAGCTTATGAGGGGAGGATCACGAAGGGGTAATGTACGAATGGCTGCTCGAATGGATTAATTGATGGATTTGCTCCTTTCCCTCTTTTTTTTTTTTTTGCGGAGTGCGCCAGAGTGAGGAGGGCCCTCCCAAGGATTTCTAACCGAGTGATTATATATGATGAAACCATCCCCGCGGGTCCCGTGACTCCAGCTATGCCTCATCAGCAATCGCGAGGAAAGTCTACGCTGGCACGCATAATACCATATATCCCATGGAGCTCAGATGCACGGGGGGGGCCGTCAAGAAGGCAAAAAAAAATGGGAAAACCCCAAGCCCTCTTTCACAAAGATTTTGCGTCTAGTGACTATATAACACATAACTTACAACAGAACAGAAAAGAAAGAAAGAAAATTCGCAGAACGGAAAACGTCTAAAGAAAAACACGAGAGCCTTTCATAATACTATGATATGATACATAGTTTTATTCACCACGATGCTTAAGACAACCTCCACTCCCCTTCCCTCCCACACGAACGCACCCAGCCGTAATAATAATCGTGGAGGCGAATATACGGCGATGGGGGAACGCCAATAGGGATTTTTTTGCGATTTCGCATCCAGAGTTCAAATCCTAGCAATCCGGTTGGACCGTAACTGCATTTGCTCGCTCCCTCACATCCGGAGTCTTTTCGCAAAGTCTCTAATACTATACCTTTAATTTAACCATCCTTAACCGGGGCTCAAAACAACCTTCCATCCCCTCTCCAACTTATTTATTACTTACCCACCTACCTACCTACCTACTCGCCACAACCACCACCACCACCAAGACATAAATGTCAGCATAACGACAATAAAAAAGAAATGAAAATGAATTAACTACAGTACATCCGCACGACAAATCACTCGAATTCTAACCTCACGTGTTGAAAAACGTTGAAATAAATTTGGGGAAGCCAATAAACGTCTTATCCGGGATTGGGCGAGCGAGTGTGTGTGTGTAAGGGCCAGTATGGCCTACCATGCTTGGGGTGGGGTAGTGAGGAAAAGGGACCACCCTATATATAAATATTGTTGCCGCGGGAGGGGGGTAAAGGGATGGCTTTATTTAGGTGATGAGGTGAAGTGGATTAAGGGAGTTGGTCTATGGAAGGAAGGAATTGGGGGGTGGGGGTGGGAATAAAAAGAGAGGTCTGCGATGATGGATGGATGGATGGATGGTATATAGGTATGGTAGAATGGAAAACTGCGGGGGGAGTGAAAACACCTCGTTCTTTTACAATCGACAAGGAACGTTTACTCGCTTCACTTCACTTACTCCACCCAGAACTAAACAAACACGAATTGCCGAACTAAAAAGGGGAAATAGAACTCTTCAAAAAAAAAAAAGCCCGAAACCGAATTCTTAAAAGACAGACAGATATCCGACAGAGAAGAAGAAAAAAATACCCTCCCGATCCACGATTGTTTTTTTTTCTTTTTCAATTTCCATTCCTGATACTCCGTTCATTATAAAGGGGAAACCGATCAACTAAATGAGCAATAGGATGAAGAGGAAAGAATGAAAGGAAAAGAGGAAGCATCCACCGTCATCTGTGAAATTCTTGTTTGGTCTCGTTTTTGTAAATAAAAAAATAAATATAAAAAAAGAACCCTTCCGCACTCCCGCCCCCATCTACCGGTACCCAAGCATGCATGCGGGAAAAAAAAGCAAGCCAAAAAACAAGAAAAAAGGCACGTAGTATTTTTGAAAAGGAGATAAAAACAGCGATCGCGGGATTGTATGGTTTGGTAAAAGAGTGTATATATAAGACGATGGAAATGTAGAAAAAAATATATAAAAAAAGGAAAATCCCGCCTGTCTGGTATAGGCCTCTCTGTAGTAGTAGTAGTAGTAGTAGTAGTAGTAGTAGAAACGTGTTATGGGAGAAACGGAAAAAAAGGGATACATAACTTTTGCTTTATCGTGTAGTAGATAGGAAACAAACAGAAGTGAGAAAGGGAAAGGGAAAAAGCTGTCTCAAGGGTGGGTGGGATATGAGCTTTGTGGGCAGGGTAGTAGTAGCGGTAGCGGTGCGGGCTAGAGTAGAGTAGAGAAATTGTGAACGTGAACATATACCGTTAAATATCGAGTACAGTGCGTGCGTATGGGTAGGTGTGGGGGTATGAGCAGGGTATGGATAGATATGATGATGGTGCGAGCCTGACCAAACAATAACAGGAACGAGAGAAGACACAGCACGCGCTATGGTGATGGAGAAAGAAGAAAACCCAAAAAGAGATATATAAGGACGAATTTTTCTCTTGCTGCAAAAAAAGAAAGAAAGGAATCCATCACAACCTTAATACCCACCCCGTTTATGTCGAACGTTAAAGCAAAGTAATAAAATCAGACAAGAGGAGAGGAAATAAATAAAAACGCCGGTTCTCAATTTCCAATTTATCTTTCCCCCATTTGCGAATATTCCAGAGTAGAACAGAACAAAATGATAGATAGACGAGACCAAAGGCCGAAAGGGGGTCTTCCAATTGACGGGTAGATGGATAGATAGAGATTCAAAGAAAATGACGAATTTTCTTTTAGCTAAGATGAAAGCAAGTTAAAAAGCAAGGAAAATACCCCAAGTGTAAGAAACGGTGAAAACGATATTTTAGGAAACAAGAACGAGGGAAGAAGAAACATTACACTAACTCCTTGCTTTCAACCTATAGAAAGATAAAAAGGGTACAAAGCAAGAAAGGAATACAGGAATACCCTTCCTCTTGTTCTAATGAGAGCCGAGGGAGAGGCTCTGCAAAGAAGCCATCCACGCGTCGTTCCCGCCATTGGAATTGCTATCAAGATTGTTGCCCACGTTCTGGCTGCGATGTCCGCTCGGGTTGCCATTTATGTAGGGTGCATTATTATATCCATTCAGTTGTTGTTGCGGAAGATGGCTGAAATCTTGATGGGGTGCGACTGAGGTGTGGGGAGAGTGGCGGGGTGGAAAATTGGCCGGGATTTGCTGCCCGCGGTGAGACATCATCGAGGAGCCAGATCCGTTTGAATGAACGTATCCCGAATAAGATGGGCTGTGACCAGAGTACTGGGACTGATGCATAATCTGGTTTTGCAGTTCGTTGGACTCTCCAATTGCCCCCAGGGCTCCCGACCCAGGAGGACCGGACCCAGGGGGATGGAGACCGGCAGGGTGCGCAAACGAGGCCGGGTTCATAGCTGACATCCAAATGCGAGTTTTGTAGACTTTGAAAAGATCGGTGACCAGCGAATTAAAGTTGATATACGAATCGGCAAAGTAGTAAAAAGTCAATTTCTTCCAGTCCCTA
>Ga0307509_10004805_pt1 | contig 19208 bp, 27 predicted proteins | sample 10_EM_MG_FD_202245 | JGI IMG/M metagenome (GOLD analysis project Ga0307509, IMG submission 202245) | Populus trichocarpa ectomycorrhiza microbial communities from riparian zone in the Pacific Northwest, United States - 10_EM | ecosystem: Host-associated > Plants > Roots > Unclassified | place...
CGTCGAGTTGAACTTGGAAAGTCTGCGAAGCGTTGAAGGTACGGAAGACCTTCGCGGTAAGCCCCTTCATGTATCCATTGAGGTGAGCATTCAACTTGGAGGTCTGTCGAACGTGGGGGGCGGGGGTCAGGTCCTGGCGGCTCACGGGGGGAGGGGGAATGAAGACGCACGTGGACACGATCGAGTAGAGCATCGTCATCCGTCTTGTTCTGCTTAAAAATCCTCATGTTCTTGAACACTTGAGGGTCCACTTCGACCTGCTTGAAGTACCTGATCGAGTCTTTACCCAGGAAGTCGAAGCTGAGGATGTTTGGGGGTTGCAAGGTGACGTGTTCACACCGGAGTGAGCAACAGCCCACGGTATCGGCTTCGTCTTCACCCTTCTCGTTACCAGCTCGAAGAGCGAGAACGTCGATGAGGTACATGGCCGTGGCTCGCTGCCTATCTGCCATCTGCTTCGACTTGAGTTCTTCCCGATAATCCGCCCGGATCCGGTCGACGTGGTTCTACGATATGCGAGCATGAACAACAGGCGGGCGTTGGGAGGGAGATTTTACCGTACCTTCAGTTCGCGCGCCTTTTCGAATTTGGACATATCACTTTGCCCCTTGAGGGAACTACCGGCGGCGAGGAAAACATACTTATGGTTCTGGTTGACGTTCTCGACCCAGTTGGCAAGCCAGGTGACCGTGTTGTCGTGGATCACTTGTTTCCACGTTCCAGGGACGTTAGGCTCAGGGATGGGCTCGTGTTGACCGATATTAATCGTGATGTCCTCAGGACGGACGCGTTTCTGGGAGCGAAGACGTCAGGTGGGCGGTATAAACGAGGTCGGGGGTGGAAAGACCTTGAATGATCCTTTCTTGGGATGTTCGCCTCGACCTCTGAACAGGCCTGGAGGTTCAATACGGAAGTTTCCAACCTTCTCCTTGCGACTGTCGAGAAGGCAGTGAGTGTAAGGAGCCTCGAGCTCGTCCTTCGCCTTCTTGAGTTCCTTCTTCTCTGCGGCGGTTAAGCTCTTCTTCCTCGCCTTTTCCGCCTCGAAGTACTCAAACATGGGGCGGAAGTCACAGAGGGCGAATTCTCTGATCTTAGTTCCATCCAGCTACACAGGAGTCAGTTTTCAGTGGAGAAACCGAGAAACGGGGACAAACAGGAGGGTAGCGTTTTAGGATCTCGACCCAATCCCTGAAAAAGTTCTTGTTGAAGACCGCATCCTCAGCGTGGGGCGTCTCTAACAATGCACCGTAGAATCCAGCCACCTCCTCAGCCTCTTCAGGCAGGTTGACAGGCTTGCCTGTGTGGAACGCTTAACAACTGGTGGATGAGGGGAGACAACAGGAAACCTATACCATCGTATTTCATCTTAACGTGCGACGGAAGAGGTTCGTAGGGTGGGGGGAAGTACACGCCATTATGCTGCAATGTCTGCCACTTCTGCGTACCATCTCCGGCAGGATTCTCGTTTTCCCACCACCGGTGAATTTCTTCGTCTTCCTCATCTCCCTTCTTTGCCTTCTTGCCCTTCTTAGGGGTTTCCACTCCACTATCATCCTCTTTCTTCGCTTTCGGGGCCCTCTTCTTGGGTTTGGGCACCTCGGCATCGGAGCCTTCGTCCTTCTTGATGGTCTTGCCACGAGCCTTGGTGCTCGCAGGCTTCTTCTTAACCAAAGGCGCGTCGTCGTCGTCCTCGGATTCCACCTTTACCTTTCGTTTTCCTCGGGTAGAAGACTTCTTGGTCTGCACGAGAGGTTTATCGTCTTCGTCTTGTTCTTCGGTAGCGTTGGCGCTAGAGTCTTGTACCTTGACCTTCTTCCTTGGGGGCTTCCTTGCAGCACGTTTCTTGGGCACGAGCGGTTGGTCGTCATCGCCATCATCTGAGTCAACGCGCTTGGCGGATGGCTTTGAAGCCTTCCGCCGGGATTTGCCGTTAGCAGCAGCGGTGGGGGTGAGCTGCGATGGGCCGTCCACAGGTACGGCAGAAGTCCCTTGTTGGGAAGACGAAACCAGAGGAACGTCCTCGTCACTCGAGGAGTCCTCCTGGATGACCTTCTTACGCTTCCGAGATGGGGTACCATGGGTCTGAGACTAGACACGAGTTTGCCACAACAACCCATTTTAGCCACGCGCAAGGAATCAGAACAATATTGGGTCACGTACAAGAGGCACATCGTCGTCTTCGCTCATGGGGGTATCCTCGCCATCGTAATGGGCCCCGTTACCGTTAGTCTTGACAAAACCATTAGCAGCGCCATGATTGAGGCCATCCTCTTCGCTCAGTGACGACGATTGGTAGGACATTGAAGAAAATAAAAGCCAGAGAGATAGGAAGCGTCGTATGGATGGTGAGGAGGAGAAATGAGAGAAACAGCGTGTGCCAGCGAGGTGGGGGGGAACAGCGGGTAAAACGAAAATGAACCCAAGTCCCGATCGACCTACCCTAAACCCAATGGAACGTGACCGGTCGCTTGCCCTCGACCCGGAGTCCTCCTTCAAGTTTCAGCCACAGCATACTCGCTCACGGTCAGCCATTCCACCGCCCAGCTTTTAGGGGTAGAGTCACTGAGCGGCTTTTTTCTGCAGATGTCCAACCCACCCCCAATGTATAGGGATCCATGGGCAAAACGCGAGGCGTGGCGTAAGCACCCCGTTTTCTCGAATCGTGCGATGTTCCGCAACATCTTCCCTGGTTTTGGGATCGCCGTCGCCGCGTTTACGGTCTACGTCGTTGCGGAAAACGTCCTTCAATCTGACAAATCGCACCATGCACCGAAGCATTGAGCTGGAACTACGGGTGCGCTTCACCACCTTCCGTCATCGGCCCTCGTCGGCTCATCCCACCTCTGCCTTCTTATTAAAAGAAGCGGTTGGGACCATAGAAAACGGCTTGGTCCTCGATTTCGAGGAGCTAGATCCTACGTTTCACCGCGTGTCCGCCTCGTGTGATTACCGAATGGTATAATATCATGTTATTTGGGTCTCCAAATACCCCTTGTATAGCAAATCGCTTCCGGTCGGTCCATCCAACGCGCCCTCAGGACCAACGAAAGCACGCAATTCACAACCACGTGTCGGACTAAAGGTTCACTCGTTGCTGCGCTATCGCTCCATGGGTACGGCATAGCGCGATTCCCCTGCTCCCGGTGGATTTGTCCCGTTGGTTGTGGGTCAACCAACACAATCTCCATGGGCCATTCTCATGGATAAGCGACCTCTGTATACTTCATTGAGTGGACCCTGTTCTGATGCGAATGGTTGTGTGGGCGACATCCTGTGGTTCCGTAATCAGGAGGAGTTCCGAGGTCGCAGCGGCTAGGGCCGTGTTTCAAGGGGACTATCTGCGAGCCCTGCGATCCGTATTCGTAACCCGGGAATGGGGTTTGACCTACGGGAGATTTACGGGAGGAACTGAGAGTGTATGGGGCGAATTATCGGGGATACACAAGATGATATATTGCGAAACACGCTAAAATCATTGCTGGATGTGGTTTATGGCGCCTGGGGGGATTCGGGAAGGGGGAATATCAAACGCTGAATCTGAGTGATAACGAACAGATGGAGGCTAGAACTCCAGATCACCAAGGCGGTCACCGATGTGCATGATGTCGCCGTTGGTCTACACGTTCCGGTTAGCGTGCCATAGATCCCGGCTGAGATTGCCTTTTGGGGAACAAGCCAACAATGAAAACGGGATTTTGCGCCACAAAGAGGGTCGGGAAACATTCCTCTCCATTTTCCCCCATTTTTTGTGCGCCGTCGGTAAAATACAGCCAATGGTTTCTAGGGTGATGAAAAAATGAAAGGGTGCGACAAGCCCGGACACCATCCGCACGGTGATCTACGCCATTAATCAGTCAGGCCGGCTCGCCTTTACATACAGCGGCTCCTCTGTGGATTTGCCGACTGCTCCCACACGCCCACTTAGACCGCCACGCGGAGGGCACAGAAGGTCGGTTGAACCGGCATCAATCCCTCTTATTGCAAATTCTCTTCCGTACCCCGTTCAACAGTAACGACTTCGCCAATTCTGTCTCCCGCTCTCGCTATCTGATGATTTCTATAAGTATGTCACGATCTTCCCCCTCATTCTCCCCGTTGGCCAGTCCCTCCCGTCCTCCCCCCCACCTTCTAGTATATAGTCATGTCCTTTACGAAAGCGACGACCCTCATCCTCGACCTGGGTGATGTCCTCTTCTCTTGGTCTCCCCATACCGAGACCTCCATCCCCGCCAGGACGCTCAAAACCATCCTCTCCTCTCCCACCTGGGGCGACTACGAGTGCGGTCTAATATCTCAGCAGGTCTGTTACGACCGCGTCTCAAACGAATTCCGCATCCCCGCCTCCGAGATCGCGGAAGCGTTCAATCGAGCCCGCGACTCTCTCCGACCAAATGACGAGATGCTTGCTTTCGTTCGCGAACTTAAGCAACAGTCTGATGGCCAGCTCCGAGTATATGCCATGTCCAACATTTCCCATCCCGATCACGAGTATCTCAGGACAAAGCCGGCCGACTGGTCACTCTTCGACAAAGTCTACACTTCAGCCGACGCCGGCGAGCGAAAGCCCAACCTTGGGTTTTACAGGCATGTCCTCGACGATACCGCCGTCGACCCCCGCTCAGTCGTCTTCGTCGATGACAAACCTGAGAATGTACTCTCGGCCCGGTCCTTTGGCATGTGCGGGATAATCTTCGACGATCAGAAACGCGCCATTCAGGCCATCCGCAATGCCGTCGAGGATCCCGTCCAACGTGCCAGGTCGTATTTGCAAAGGAACGCGAAGCTTCACGATTCCGTCACCTCCAATGGTTTTACCCTCAAGGAGAATTTCGCCCAATTGTTGATATTGGAAGCAACCTGTGATCCGTAAGGATTTCTCCTTCACTTGAAACTCCATTCATTGTGCTGATTGATCGTCTACCTTATCAGAAATCTCGTTTCCCTCGTCGACCACGAACGAGAATGGAATTTCTTCCAGGGAAAACCCATTCTCACCACCGAGGCTTTCCCTTGTGATCTCGACACCACTTCCCTCGCTCTCACCGTTACCGGTCGTCCGAAGGAGGTCATCTCCTCCGTTCTTGACCAGATGCTCAACTACGTCGATAAAGACGGCATCGTTCAAGTGAGTCCCGTTTCACCTCCAATTCATTTCTCCGTCCCTGACCTTCATCAATCATTCAACTCGCTTCGCCAGACCTATTTTGATCATAGGAGACTGCGGTTCGACCCAGTCGTCTGCGTAAACGTCCTCACTCTCTTCTACGCCCACGGCCGTGGTGAAGAACTTCCTCGCACTTTCGCTTGGGTCCGAGAGGTCCTGATCAACAGGGGGTACACCGATGGGACCCGCTACTACGCCACTCCAGAATGCTTCCTGTTCTTCATGGCCCGTCTTCTAGAACAGATCAAAGGCACCAACGCCGATCTTTCCCTTCGCCCTATCTTCCGTCAGCGCGTCCAAGAGAGGATAGGCTCCGAGGGCGATGCCCTGGCTCTCGCCATGCGCGTCCTTGCATGCGCGTCCGTCGGAATCCGGGACGAGATGGACCTTCGCACGCTCCTCTCTCTCCAACAAGAAGATGGCGGATGGGAGGCCGGTTGGATGTACAAGTATGGTTCGTCTGGGATCAGTATTGGAAATCGAGGCCTCACCACAGCCCTTGCAATCAACGCCATCGAGGCTCTCAATCACCTACCCCAGACACCCTTGTATCAGCCCCAACTCCCCATCCTCAAAAGTTATCGCATTTCAATCGTATCCCCTGCTTCTCCTATTGCGGGAGATCGTCCTCCGTCTCGCGTCGAGGGTCACTACCGTCACAAACGGAGTTCGTCCGCCGGCGAGTGGACCAGTTCGTTACGGAAGCGTTTCCATTGGCCCTGGGTTAATCTCGTCACAAAGGTCGTCCACCACTAGTTCCCCTTTCCCCCGTGTCATTTCCCCCCTCCCACTTATGACTGACGTTGAACGGCCTCTTCACTAAATGTTTGTACCACCATACTCATGTACATTATTCCCCTGGGTCCCCCATTAGTATCTCTCACTTCCCATCTCCCCCACCCATTCCCCTCACCCTGCATTGGCGTCGACGTCTGCTTTCCCATTTCCTTCTCCCACTCGGTAAATACACACACCTCCCGCGTTCGTGGTTGAGGTTCCCACTCCCTTCCCAGTCGAATTGCTTTCATTCCGGACGCAATGCATTCCATTGTACTATATGCTTGATATCACTGTTCTATACAATCAACCCTGTAGATGACGCTTATACACCAAGTTGTTGGTTTCCTCTACGAATGTGTACCCTAACTGCTTCAGGGTCTCATCGAATTCGGCACTCTCATCTGGCGGCACTTGAACTCCAGCAAGAACCTTGCCGATATCTGAACGGCGCGTGTGGTCAGCGAAACAAAGGCGTCCCTGGGCAAACGGAGATAGAAGTGTGCGTACCGGCCCCATGGTTCCGATAATGGAACAGCGAGATGTTCCATTTCGTTTGCATCCTCAACAGGAACTTCCTGAGCGCTCCTGGTCTTTCGGGAAATTCTATGTTCATGATAAGTGCTTTGCAATGAGTGGCGTTCGCTCCGACCTGGTCGAATGCCTGGTCGAACACCAGCAAAAGGGGGGTGATACGTACCAAACCTGAACAATCTCTCATTTTCCACCCTCTGTGCACCGCCGATCATGTAGCGGCTGTGACTTTTCGCCATTTCATCATCGCTTATGTCGTAGCCCTGCATCCCCCGTTGCTCTAGCGTGGACAGGACCTCGGAAACCTCTTTCCTTCTCGAGTTGGTTGCGAGCTTGAACGACAGATATACCTGGGCGATGTCGGGTGACTTGTACCGGTAGATAAACTCTGTCGTTGCCCTCGGATATATCACGGTATGTAACTCAATAAAGCTGGATTAGGGATCCCTGGTGTCAGTTGCATGATGAAAACATAAATCCGATCGGACTAACCTCCCAGGCCTTTCGGGGATCTCCACACTTAGGAGCGCCTCGCGCCCCTCGCCAAGCTCGGCGCGTTCCGCAACGAAACGCAGCCTGTCGAAGTTCATGTTCGCGCCACTGATCACAGCAACGAACCTCCTCCCAGAACCGATCAGGTTGTTGTCGATGATGTAACGCTTCAGGCACGCGAGGCTGACTGCGCCAGCTGGCTCCGTTATGGATCGAGTTTCTATCAGTTGGGAGTCAGCGAGCTGAATGATGTGCTGATGAGCGGGCCATGATCACGACCGGCCCACCTTCGAAAACGTCTTTGATGGCAGCACAGAGCTCGTCTGTGTTCGCCTTTACGATCCCATCAAGAAGTGCTTTACAGATCCTAAATGGTTCTTCCCCAACGATCTTGACCGCAGTCCCGTCAGCAAAGGGTCCAACCTCACGAAGCGTGACGCGTTCGCCCTTCTCCAGACTCTTCTCCATTGCGTCTCCGTCCACCGTTTCCGCGCCAAAAACCTGAGTGGAAGGGTTGCCGATCCGTTTTATGTACTCGGCGATCCCAGCGGCCAAGCCTCCGCCCCCCACAGCAGCAAAGACCGCGTCAAGAGACTCCGAGTCGGGTATTTGCTTTAAGATCTCCATCCCAATGGTTCCCTGGCCGGCGATGACAAGAGGGTCGTCGTAGGGCGGGACAAACGCTAAACTGTGAAGAGCAGCAAGCCGAATGCACTCCCCCTTTGCTTCATCGAAGTCTTCTCCGTATAGCACGACCTTGGCTCCCAACTGTGAGACGCTACGGACTTTGATAGACGGAGTGCCCTCCGGCATTACGATCGTACAGGGCACTCCCAGCTTCGCACCAGACATCGCAACACCTTGGGCATGGTTTCCTGTTGAGGTGACGATCCGGGGTCAACGATTTCCAACGACCGGTACGACAATTCGCACGCACTGACCGGCACTACAGGTTATGACACCTTTCCACCGCTCGTCCTCGGAGAGACTCGCCATGAAGTTGTACGCTCCCCGGATCTTGAAGCTGAAAACCTCATGGAGATCTTCACGTTTAAGATAGATCTGGTTGCCCAGTTTCGCGCTCAGGTTTTTGGCGAGGACCAGGGGTGTCTCCTTGACGATGTCGTAGACTTTCGATGTTAAGATGAGGCGCAGGTAGTCGGGGTAGCCGGAGGGGAGGATATAGTGTTTCGGGAGCCGAGGGTAGGCAAAAGGGACCGGAGCGCGTGAGGCGTACTCAAGGATCGCGGAAGGTGCCATGGGTCCTAACGAGCCCGCGAACGCAGGCCGGTTTTATGCCCTGTGGGGGGCCTGCGGTAACCGGCGTAAAATTTCAGTGAAGCTTTTGCGACGGAGACCCGGAGATAAGTCGCGGAGGCGAAACCGTTTCAAACGACTCTTTGTTCTGGCTTTCTAATATTTTGTAGTGAGACTACAAACGTTTCTTATCCCATCGTTACCCCGTTAGAACCCGTTAGTAGCCACTCCTTGGTCACCATGTTCCAGTAATATCCAACGGACCGATCGCGAAAAACTCGTCCTCTCGTTCGCACCGTCATGGCCAATGTCCCCCCAATGGGTCCCCCGCCCTCGCCAAAGGAGCCGAGACGTTCAGGTAGACGTTCGGTCCCGTCGCACTCGTCCAGTAAATCCCCCGCCCCTTCCCCACTCCCTGAATCTGCTCCCCGCCTGAAAGAGAACCGGCCTGCGCTCCCCTCATCCTCTTCGTCGCGATCCAAACGTTCCAAACAAGAGGAAACCGATTATTCTTTCGAAGATGTTCCAAAGCCACCCACGAACCACCAAAACAACGGCCGCAATAAGCGCAAGCCCAAAGACAAGCAATCAACACCGACCCCAACGTCGATAGACAACAATCAAACCCAAAAGGACACCCGAGTATCTGAAGAACCTGCGGATACTTCTGCCCAAGAGGAAGAGGGCATTACTCGTTGTATCTGTGGTAATGCCGGTTCGTTCACTTCGCGGCCCTATCCCGCTCTCCTCACATCTTTCTTTTCTTTCACGCCTCCGTAGAGGATGAGCCAGACACGGGTGAAGTCATGGTCCAGTGTGACATTTGTAGGGTCTGGCAACACATAACGTGCATGGGGATTGAGGCGCCACCGGACGACGCAGATTACTTCTGCGAGCAGTGTCGACCTGACCTCCACCCGAATCTGTTGAAGTACGTATCACAGCCCCCTATCCTAGAGCCGCCGATTGAACAGTTAGCGCTGCCAGAAGGGTACACAAGAAGCCTCGCGATCGCCACCCTTCCGCCAACTCCCACCATAGTTCGGGTCAAGCCCACAGCGTCCCGCGTTCCTCTCGTTCCCACTCCCCAATGGCCAACCTAAAGCCTTCCAAACGCAGGAACACGATGAACAGTAGAGATGCGGCCTATGAAGAAAGTGTTAAGGCGTTGATCGCGGCAACGGCTGCCGAGGCATCGGTTCCGCCACCTCCATCCCCATCGAACGGAAGGGACACCGCAGAGCTCGAGGAGGATGTTGAAAGTTTATTAGGTAATCAACGTCGGAAACGGAAACGACCAGATGACGACAGGTAAACAATCTCGGCTAACCATTGGACGCCCGTTTGAACTTGCCTCCAGCCTTTCCGTCAAACGTACAAGATCTGGATCCACAGCATCCGAAATCCCCACAATGCCTCATCTACCTGGCGAGGAACCCGTCGCCAGTACGAGTGTTCCGAAGCCGACACCTTCTACTACCACGAGGCCACGCCAAAAGAGGGGCGGGGGCCGGAAAACCGTCCAGGTCACAGATTTGGGTGGAGCCGGCGACGCAGACGAAGGTGAGATCAAAATGTCCTTATTTGCCTCCGAAATTCTCACGGCTCGACGCAGTCCTCCCGCCGAAGCGACAGAGCAGAGCTAAAGGTGAGCGTCCGACCGTGTCACGGTGCACCAACGTGTATTCACCATCAGGAACCACAGGCGGCAATGAAGGGAGAAGGGGGGGCCACAACAACACCAAGGTAGACGCCGGATCAACAAGCCATTCCCGTGCCCATCACCACCTGCACACATATGCCGTCACACAACAACCGTTGTATACCTCATGGGGTTTACCGGATTATCTGGCACACATGGAGCACACACTCCCCACGGAGATTCCTCAGCCGCTCGAAATCCATGCTTCGAAGGACCCCAACGATGTCTCAACCGAACGGGGCGTTAAAGTGAAGTGGCCGAGCAAGCGGACCAGCATCGGCGATATGAACAAACGTGTGAGGGCTCTGGTGGAGTGGGTGGGGAGGGAGCAGGCAAGCGCGTTGGAGCGTGGAAGGCGGAAAGAGGCACTGGCGAAAGTCCTCGATGCCACCCGGGCGGAACGGGCGCTTCAACCCGTTCTGGATGACGACGCCATGGTCGTCCAGGATCAGCCTCTCACAGAGTCTCCAATCGGAGAGAAGCCAGCCCCTCCATTATCCCTCTCAATCGAGATAGACCCTTCTCCACCGCAGACTATGAAGTTGATGGAAGAGCTGATGACGGAACTCATCAACTTTCAGGAGCGCTTTGGGCCTGGAGCGAAGAACAAGGAACGGGAGCGTAGGGCTGTCTCTTGATTTTCTTTTGCTCATTCTGTTTGTCTTACTACAATTCCTCGCATCCCTTCCATCCCCTCTCCGTACACGCGTCCACCTCTCTGTCCCTCGTTACCCATTTGTATGATCTAGTAATGTCACGTGCACCGACTGTTTTGAGTACCACCGGAAGATATCCGCTAATTATAATGGTTTCTCCTTCATCATCTTTACTCGACTTCTCGGATAACGACGAAGGCGAACATGAGTACCAAGACCACCCCGGAGACTATTCTACGAGAATGGATGAACTCTTTACGGACCAAGGTGAGGAGGATGAGGAAGGTTCACCATCACAATCCCCCCGGTCCGGAGGCGTAGGGGTCACGAAAGCCACCTACCGGGAGCAGCTTCGGGACGTCCTGGGTTCTGAAACCACCGGAGAGGACGACGAGGCCGACGACCTCGACCATTTATCGTCGCACGGAAACGCGTTCTCGGATGACGAGCACCCCACGCGGTTCACATCCGACCCGCGACAACCAGTCAGCCTCACCACACCTCCTGGAACCCACGTTGACATACTAAACACGTTATCTACTATAGAAAATTCACGTCGAGCATGCTGAAGCTGCGTTATCAGACCCACCATCCTCGGCACCATCCACGACATTCTCCCCAGACCGGTTTACCTCCCCCCTCCCTGGAGTCCCGAATATGAAAATCCCATTCCTCCACCCGACAACATCCCGACTGCGTTCCTCCCTCACACAGGCACTCTCGCCGCCAAACTCCATCACTACGTCCCATTCTCAACTATCCAACGAACGTTCACCCGAATCATCTCACCTCTCTGCTCTCTCCAGCGATCGGCCGAATGTGATCCAGCCGGGGGAGACCCCCTCGCAACCTGGGCGTGAGGTTTTCCAATGGGCACCCTTGAACGCGATCTCGAACTTTGTCTACTCCCCAAAGGCCTCGAAAGCCATGAGCTCGATGGGGACTGCAAACTTGGGCACGCCGACAGCCTTTGCCGCTAATGGGTTGATCTGTGTAGGGACAGAGACAGGTTTTATCTGCGTCTTTGACTTTGCACAAAACCTGAAATGTCTATGCGGGAAAGATGCTGTTGGTGAGGTGGTTTGCCTCGCTTTCCCTGACGTCATCCTCATATTGCACCACTTCAGACGTGAACGTTGGCGCTGTAACATCGTTGGCACTATCCCATGATCATACTTGGGTCGCTTCTGGTCATGCCTCTGGTCATGTCCGCGTATTCGACCTGAACAAACCCGGGGTTCCCGCGCGCGTCGTTTCACCGACATCTCCAGCGGCCGTGAGGGAGGGACGACGGGAAGGACATTTCCCCGGGACTGCCATCACGAGCATAGGCTTCGTGGCTGGGAGGCATACAGCCATCGCCACAGCCGATGAAAACGGCCTGGCGTTCTACCACAGTCTGGGAAAGGTTCTCTTCGTCGATGCCACCGACGTAGTTCGGATATTGGGCAAATACCCTGAGGATGTGTCACCGGATCCAACTCTGCGGGGTGGGGTTGGCCCTGGCCCCATGCCCTTCCGGAGGAGACGCGAACGGAAAGCCAATACCATCCTCGCGATGGCGCCTCTCCCACTCGGAACGTGCCCTCATCGAACGGATGGATACAACCTCATTGCGATGGTGACGCCGGCGAAGTTGGTAATCGTCGGCTTGAAGCCTAAGCCCACAACATGGTATCGTCGTCTTCGTCGGGATAACGAGGAGAAAGCTCCAAGGGAGAGGTGGAGAGGTACTCTGGCTTGGTTTCCCTCCATGGAGGGACCCTCCCCTACCCCAGAAAATCCGCCTCCGAAGGACCGCTCAAAACCGGAAGCCAGAGGAACCATGCCGATGTTAATCTTTAGCTGGGGTAAACACTTCCACTTGATTTGGATCTCGGAAAAGAAAGTCGTGCAGCCCATTAAGAATGCGAAGACAGGGAAAATATCGGAAGTAGAGCTCGGGGCGATCGTAATTCAGGAGGTTTCGACGTGGGCTGCTGACGAGGCCATCCTCGCCATCAGGTGGTTGAGTGCAAATGTGGGTTCGTTCCTCGTTTATTCTTAGATAATTCGGGGATTGTTGATGATGGCTTCCAGCAAATTCTCGTCCTTACGCCGAATTCTCTCCAAGTTCATGATGTCAACACCAAGGAACTTGTCGAGCGGTCACAGTTCAGCGTCCAGTCTTTGATGTCACCGACATTGGCCCAAACAATCAGCGGAGGTGTGGCATACACTGATTCGGTTTTGGATGTCGCCCACAGCATTTGGGTGTACAAAACCAAGATCTTCACTTTGGTACGTGCTTTGTCCGTGCCAAAGTTTTACTTTAGCTGATGAGAATTATAGGGAAGAGATACGTTACAGGTTGGCACTTTGTTGACCTGGGCCGATCGAATCCTCGCATTCGTCATGGATGGGGATTTTCTAAGTGCCATTCAGCTCACGCGATCCTATTATACCGGTGAAGCCGAAGGGAATAGAAATGGTCTTCCCGAGGACCCAGAAGCCCTGAAGGAAGTAGTCGGGGCGAAGATGCGGGAGTTGATGGCTGCCTCAGCACGCTATGCCTTCTCCGAAGATCGTTTGACAGACAGCACCCACGTCACTCCCGATAACCGCGGTGTTGACAGAACGTCCATGTTTGAGAACCTAGTGTCCACCTGTGTGCGGGCCTGTTTGGCTCTGGGGGATCTCGATTTCATCTTCGAAGACCTCTTCCAACACTACGACGACTCCGGGATCTCGAGGATCTATCTGACCCAGCTGGAGCCCTTCATCCTCGACGGAAGCGTATATCAAGTTCCTCCGCGGATCACCCAGCAACTAATCGCGATGTACGCGGAAGATGGTCACCCAGATCTTGCAGAACGGATCATCTGGCACATTGACCCTCTCTGCTTGGATATCAATCAAGCCATCAGCCTATGTCAGACCCACCATCTTTACGATGCGCTGATTTATGTCTACACTCGAGCGCTCCAGGATTATGTATCCCCGATCGTGATCCTCATCGGCCTCATCCGCAAGGTCCAACAGTTCCGCAGGGATCGAGCGTACCAAAACAACGCCGCGGAGATATCGGAACAAGAGGCCGCCATCGAACCCTACGTGGTCAATGCCTACAAGATCTACCCGTACCTGTCCGACGTCCTGACCGGGATGACGTATCCAAGCGAGGAGCCGTTGCCTGATCCCGAAGCCCGTCGCGCGAAGAATGATATTTACACCTTTCTGTTCTTCGGGAGGTCGAGTGTCTGGCCCGTAGGAGAGGGTGGTAAACTCGTGCTCACCTCGGATGAGGAAGGAGGAGTTGAGCCCACTTACCCTTACCTCCGCCTCCTCCTGCGGCTTGATGCGGAGTCCCTCCTGAATTCTTTGGACCTCGCCTTCGAAGATTCCTACCTGAATGACGAAACTCGCGGGGTCAGCCGTTTGGTCATCATCAAAGTCCTCTTGGATATTCTCTCGTCGTCCGACCTCGCACCTTCCGACACGATGTTCGTCAACATTTTCATCGCGCGGAATGTCCCAAAATACCCACAATTTATCCATATCTCCCCCTCCGCCCTTCACGATATCCTAATATCCTTAGCCGAATACCCTGACGAGGGCACGCGAGAAGATCGACAGCTTGCAGCCGAATTTCTACTCTCGGTTTACACACCACATGAAGGGGAACGGTTACAAGGGATATTCGAGGAAGCAGGGTTCTACCGGATTCTGCGATCCTGGCATCGTCAGGAACGTGTGTGGGGACCATTGGTCTTTGCGTATCTCCATGATCCAGCGTTACGGTCATCTGAGATCTTCACGGCGGTAGAAGATATTTTGAAGGAGTCGTCTCGGCCAACGGGGGTCCTCTCTCCCGAACTCCATGGCACCCTATCGGACGCCTTACCGGACCTCCTTCACAACAGCGTCACCAGCACAGCGTTGACCATCGACAAATTTGCTCCAGATCTGCATCAGAAGGCCGTGGATACCTTGGGAGGTGATGCTGGTCCCCAACGGTTCGCATATTTGCGATGTCTATTTGGTCTGCCTTCCCTCCACGATGATCCCTCCGATGGTTGGCATGCAGCGACCCCTTCGCCTAAGACCCCTCAGTCGCTCCGCCTCCTCTACGTCGGTTTGCAATGCGAACAGGATCAACCAAACGTGATCACCGCCCTGAAACAGTTCCCAATGGACTTCTTTGAATGGCCGGACGTGATTCGCGTTTGTGAGGCTCGGGGGGTGTACGACGCCGTCGTTTGGTGTTTGAATTGGAAAGGTGATAGCGAGGGAGCACTCAAAAAGGTGAATTTCATCCACAGGGATCTCACCGCTGATATCATTGGGAACTGGGGTCCTGGGGAATCCTCGCGCGATGAGGTGGTCAGGCGATTAGACAGCATACTTGCCGTCTCTCGACAGGCAATTCAGATCTGCCTCCATTACTCTCGGTCACCCGATCTACCGACCACGGTCGACGTCCAGGACATGTGGTTCGAGCTCCTCAAGAGTCAAGTGGAGTGCGTCCAGGCGGTCTCTGCTAATATTGCCCTCCACTGCCCTCCAGGGACACAGGACGACGAGAACCAATTGCCTCTTGCACAGGAGGATACGTTGACGAGGCTCCGGTCACTTGTACAAGAGACTTTCAGTTCGCTCGTCTCCGTCAGTTCTTCGCACCGGATATCGTTCCCGAAGCTCTTCAAGCGGTTGGTCGACTCTGCCACACGGACGTCGAAGGAGACGCACTACAACGAGTTCAGGACGATTCTTACCGGGATGATGGAGTCCTACCGTTCCGACGGCGATATCTTGACGATCACGAAACAGATCCTGGACAGGGATGTGTTTGACACCGTTGAGGAGCTGGCGAAGGTTAGGTCGAGGGGGTGGAAGTTGGGACGGGGGGCAACTTGTAACTCATGTGGGAAGGGGTTGTTGTTGACGACCGGAGGTGGTCCATCGACGGACGGACTCAGGTTCTCTCTTAGCGGGGTGGCTTACCACGCATCCTGCTTCCAAAAAATCGCAGTGTAACTTATCGCATCCACTTTACCCGCCGCATTTACGCTTTCGGACAGCAGTAATAATTGAACTAAGAGGGGGGAGGGACAGTGTAGAACGCAGGTTACAGTGCGCGAGTTAAAGACGAGAGTGAGGGCGAATGGATTGGTTGTGGATGTATGTATGTACACAAGTAGACCTGCAGGATATAAAGTTAGGGGTATAGATACAGGGGGCGAAAACACAACGATGCTCCTTTAGTCGAAAAAGAAGAGGGGAGGGGGTGGGAGTGAGCGGGACCGTAAACGAAGGGGTGGGGGTTGGGTGAGTATCAAACCGAAATAGTCCGTATAGATCCACGATGTGCATGCAGTTGAAACGCGAAGAACGAAAAATGGGAGGGAAATTTGTGAAAATATGAAAGTTAAAAACTATGCTCCTTCAACAACGACTTGTGGTGGTGGTGACTGGTCAGCCATACCATCTACCGCGCTCAGCACGCTAGTCGACCAGTCGTCCTCTTCCTTCTCCTCCAAGAACGCAATGCTTAATCTGCTTGGACACCTGAGCTCCGACCCTTGTTGTGAGGAATTAGCGCCATAGGTAGAGTCGCGGTTGAATGAGATCACAGATCCCGAGGGGGTCCCTCCTTCCGGCGTCTCGTACATCGCGGAGGTGGGAGACTCGGTCGAGGAATTGGAGTCCAACCTGCTCATGATTGGCGGTGCGAGGGTCAAACCGCTAGCCTTGTAGCCACCCAACCTGCTTCCACTGTCCTCGTTCCTGTGGGTCGGGAAGTCAAGCTTGAGGGTGGGGGGCTGTAGGTCCAACGTAGTCTTCGGCCTTGGGTGACCTTGCTGGATAGGGGACGAAATCGACAAGGACCTCAAAGAAGAACCAGACTTCTTCGAGAAGAGGAGGTTCAGGGATGGGCGACTGGATATTTTGCGTACCGGCGACTGGGACGAAGGGGAAATATTAGGGAAAGTTAAAGATTTACGTGTGGATGAGGGAGTCGCCGGGGCGCTCACGGATGTGGGGAAGGGGATGGGGGAGGTGATGACGGTTCGTGAAAGTTGCTCAAAGAGCGGTTGACCCTGGTCGGCGATGATCACGGGAGCCGTGGGCGTGTCTTTCGCGGCAGTGAATACGAAAGAAGGGGGTTTGGAGGATGTTGATGGAGTGGCCAAAGATTCAACGGAGGATGACAATGGAGAAGTCTTGCGGATGAACGTATCCCCGTTGCTGAGCACGTCAGGGAACGATACATCAGAGGGCGAGGTGCCGTCCTGGAGCGACGAGGAATCCGGGGAGGACATATCCGGTGGGGAGCTTACGCTCAACGATGAATCCGAGGCCCTGGCATAGATTGTTCCGACCGCACCCCTCCTCGTTCTCATGATCCTGGGTCTGACACCGATTGAACTACCACTCTCCGAGTCGACAGGACTGGATTCCAGGGATGGAGGCTGTGACGTCTCCGACGTCTCCTCAGCTCCCGCATCTGATTGAACAGGCGTCTCGAGGGTTTTCGGAGGAGCCTTCCATATATCTTCCGATTCGCATAGTACCCGAAGTAAGCCCGGCTTTATGCCCAAGCTGGGACAGAAGACGAGAAGAAGGTTTGCCAAAGGCATTTTCGTCTGGTGACTCCCCTTCGCAGTTGCCTTGATGAGTTCGACCAGAGTGTACAGTAAGTCACGGTTCTCCCGGGGTAGTCGGATTAAAAGGCCGGCGAGGGCCTGGATGGTGGATTGCGAGGGTGGGCGGACTCCATTAAAGGTCGGCATCGTTAGGGTCGATAACGATGGGGGTTTCCTCATCTGGTAACCACTCTTCGGGCCAGACGGCAGGGAAGGGCCGAAACTACCAACTCCGCGTGTAGAGTTGTTGGTAGTCTGGGCCTCAGAAGTCTCTTCTGCAATCATCACGGCTTCGAAGTAAGGATGGAGAGCAATCGTTAATAACGATTCAGGCACTAGGGCCGAGCTGTCAGTACGACAAAATGAAAAGATTGACGCGCCTACTCACATTCACGGACATAAGCCTTGAACAGCGAAGCAATAACGTGAGGGTCGACATCGCACGGGTCGCACTCCACAAGGTTGTAATCGACGCCCTGGTCAAAATCGACGCGCAAGCGACTGACGTGTGAAGACCGCCCGCTGACCCTGGAATGATGGGGGTTAGGGTTTGATCCCAAATATTCCAGCGAGGGCGTACCTGAAAAGACCCTCTTCATGAATACCCCAAGTCATCAAATGCTGAACACATCTCAACGCGATGGCGGGCAACAACCTCTCCTGGAGCGGCGGAATCTTATCGTCCTCCCATCCTTCATAATATTCCCCGGAGGGGAACTTCTGCTTGACATCATCCACAGCGGTGTTTCTGACACAGTCAGCCAATCGTGCACCAAAGACCACTCCTCCGCCAACCGATAGCGGCCCCCGCATGATCCGTCCGGGATTGAAGTTTGTCGCTCCAGATTGGATAGACATCTTGTCGTCAACAGACAGGGAGGACTGAGAAGACGAGATACTCCAAGTTCCGGAGTGCCCCTCAGGCGTCCGTCTCTTGTGTTTGCTCGAGTTGGATAAGGTGATCGACTGGCTGGACCCAGAGTTGTTTGGATGGTTTCGATTGATGTATTCCGAGAACTTGCCCTTGTAGGAAGGAGGTGGGGTTGGATTGTAGGATTGATCACTCCTCGTTGGCTGTTGACTAGGGTTTTGATTGTATTTTGAACCCCACGAACGGCCAATCTTTTCCATGGCCCGTTTCCCGAGATCAATAGCTGCGGGAGCAAGGTTCCCCGAGATACTCAGAGTGGTTTGCCTGAATCCACCAGGGAATTTTGGGCTGACCGATCGATTGGGTTCGACTGAGGGGGAAGGGGGAGGGGAAAGGCGGCTGTTGTTCGAGGTCCAGGCTGCAAAACGTCCGCGAAGACCAGAGCCAACGGTGCGGGACTGTCCATTGGAATCCGAGAGAACACCATGATCGGTTGTCTCGGTCCAAATTGGAGATAACGCCCTCGGGGTGCCCAACAGCTGCCTTTTCGACCCGGAGAGCGAGGGGTGTGAGGGTGGAGGTCCCCGTTCGTTTTCGGTCCGAGAATGAAAGGATGTCGTGCTCCCGAAAAAAGAGGTCGATTGCCGGTGTGATGCCCCAACTAAGCCTAGGGAAGGAGTAGATGATGATTGGGGGAGAGGACCGGGAGCAGTGATTGGCTCCATCTCCTCAGAATCGGAATCGTTCTCTTCGACCAGGTCCGAATCAGGTACGATCATGCTCACGCGCCGGCTTGAGGGCACTATGGTGTTTACAGAATGGGCCGATTCGGCTAGGGACACCGGACGTGTCGTTCTTGGAAGGCCGGCCCCAGGTCTTATCGTTACGTGACTGGCCATCGTCGAATCGCTCTTCCGCCAGTCGTCCTTGACTGGGGAGTCGTTGAGAGAGTGCACTCTTCGTTCGGGTTCCACGTGTGAGTTCAGTGAGGGATCAGCCGATCGCGTGGGTGTCTGTGGTGATTCCTGTTGCCTCATGAATTGGACGGCGGCAGAGATACCGGGGCTATTGATAATTACCGCGGTATGGTCATCAGCTGAGGGGTCAGGCTTCGCGCATAGTTGTGGTG
>Ga0307509_10004806_pt1 | contig 19207 bp, 20 predicted proteins | sample 10_EM_MG_FD_202245 | JGI IMG/M metagenome (GOLD analysis project Ga0307509, IMG submission 202245) | Populus trichocarpa ectomycorrhiza microbial communities from riparian zone in the Pacific Northwest, United States - 10_EM | ecosystem: Host-associated > Plants > Roots > Unclassified | place...
TTCAAGCATCAGTAAAGCACAAATATAAAAGTCATCGGCGAGTCACTGATACCATAGAGCTAGACTAGAATACCTATATAGTTTAGATTTATTGTATTTTTAAACATTTTTACCTTGCTTCTCCACTGTGGTAATTATTACAATCCTGTTGTTTTCATATAACAATCCTATTGTTATTCAAACCCTTTACCTCAAATACATGTTCAATATTTGGCTTGGCATTAAAACTAGCATAGCCACATGTAACACTAATTTTACAGCCTCGTGCACGTTTTGAATGGCATGAACCATAACTTCTTGGAGAGATGAAGGTGCGCGGAACCTGTAGGGCAGAGGAGTTGGGAAGACTGGTTGGTATGATGTCATACCATAATATATTGGTATCTGTATCGTATAGTACTGTTGCACAAATTCTCTCTTGTGAACAGGGCTGCTAGGGGGGACATCTAAAATCCTGACGGTCCGGCCTATTTCTGGACGTATATAATAGCACTTATCTTCGCAAAGGTGAGGGAATTATGAGTTCAGTATGAAAATTTGTTTTTCTAAGCACGTACAACTCGATTGGAGTTACCCATACTCTTGTTCATCTGACAAGAGGGCAACTGCAGCCCTATCGGCTAAACCGCTGAAACATTCAAGCCCATTTAAAATGTTGAACACTACTCATAATTTTCTGACGTTCGTTAACACGACTGCTATTGCATGCCACCACAATCCTGAGGCTCTGGTCGATTTTTTGCCCGTATACAATAGCAGTCGTGTTTACAAACGTCAGAAAATTAAGAGTAGCCTATTTGAGTACTTGGGGACAAAGCTTTGCGGAAAATCTCTTTTCCACCATGGCCATGCTGAGCATTGCAGATTTTGTCCAATTCTGAACACTAACTTACAGCACTTCTTGAACGTTGAGTTTTCATATCACGGTTCCCTAAATAAGATAGTGTTCAACATTGTAAATGGGCCTAAATGTTTCAGCGGTTTAGGGGATAGGATTTTAGGCACCTAGACAATCTTTTTTGGACGGCTCTATTGACGGGCTCTCTCTATTCTAGGTAGCACGTGGTGGGCATGCCCAGTCGCGCTCACATTCTATCGTAAAGTGAGACTTTTCAGGTTGTACAATTTTGGCAGACTGAGACAATGATTCGAGCGTGGAAGTGCACAGTTAATGGAAGGGGAATAAGATAAATACCCTAGGTATATCCACGGATCCCGTTTCCTTCACCATCCTCCCGGGCATCCGAAGTCTCTAGATACTACTTTTGCGACTACTTCTAGGCCACTTCCTTACTTTTATATATCCACCTTTTTCTAAACAGGAAAAACACCGTCACCTCCTACCAATGAAGTTTATTCTTGTCGCTGCAGTCTCCATCCTCTCCACTCTGGCATCCAGTTTAGCATTACCAGACTTGACTCCCCGTGCGACGGTTATCCGCCCCGAAATCGCCATCGTTGTCAAAGAGGACTTCCCAAACACTCCCTTCCCAACAAACATCGCTGAGGTCTCCCGTAGGAATGGGGCTCACACTGTCGAGACTTTGCTCTGCTTCGTTGTCCCCGCCTGCACTGGAGTGTGCACCATCAGCTTCTCCGACGCCATCTCCGCTACTGGCAGTCGCACACTGCAACTGTTCAGTACGCTCGGGTGCCCCGCTGTGAATACCATGCCTCCCACGAATGCTCATGTGGGAACCTTTCTGGTTCCAGCTGGTGGTACTGGCCCGGCGGTTGTTTTGGAGGATTATGGGTTGACGTTCCCGTGCCCGGTGACAACTACCAGGTACGGGTATAGAGTACGGCCGGTTGGTGATAATGATTATGTCACTTGGGATATCACCAGGGGAGGGTTTGTCATTAATTGCCCCTAGAAGGGTCTCTTTTGTTGAAGGGAGAAGCATTAAGTGGGGAATGAGAGGCAAAAGGGTTGTATTTTCGCTCAAGGATCTTGGTTTTTCATCTTTCATTTTTCCATCCAATGTTTTGGGCATCCCTTCAATATATTTTATTTTATTTTCTGATTTGGCTACGGCCTTTAGCTTAAGGTTCTTGCATTCCTTCAAGAACTTTTGATATTCCGGTATACGTATACGCTTGGAAGGCTTATTTAATAACTCTTTATGGCATGCTCATATAGTCGCAATGTGTTTCGTTAGGTTTCTCATCCCAATGATTGTTCCGCAATCAATATATGCAGCCGTTGTTACACAATTGTGTCCTTCGGGGAGAGGAGAGTCAATTATCATATGGTTAGGGGAGGTGTGTATTTGGGGCCGATCGTTTCCTACTTTGACTCGGCGATAACTTCATGGCCGCTTCATAAGGCATCTGATTGTAACATGTATGTTAGTCCCGCTTAAGTAAGGCCTATCTTTCCCCGCCGTGACCCCAAGCACGCGAGCAGCGTTGGTACCTAGGGTATGTGCTTGGCGGGGCGCAAGCTACTAACTTAGTAGCTATGCTCCGGTCTCCCGGTGAGATCCGCTAACTTCTTGGAGAGGTAAAGGTGTGTGTGGAAGCTATAGGGCGGAGGCACTGGGAGGCCTGGTTGGTATGGCATCATACCATATATTGGTACCGGTATGGTATGGTACTTTTGCCCAAATTTTCTCTTCTGAACACGGCTGCTACTCAGGGCCTATAAAATCTTGAGGCTCGGGCCTATTTCTGGACGTATATAATAGCACTTATCTCCGCAAAGGTGGGGGAATTACAAGTGCAGTATGACAACATGTTTTTCTTAGCTCGTACAATTCCATTGGAGTTACCCATGCTCGTGTTCATCTGACAAAAGGGAGGACAAACTGCAGCCCTATAGCAATTTAGGCAACTAGGAAATATTTTTTTGGATGGTCCTATTGACGGGCTCACTCTATTCTGGGTAGTACGTGGTGGGCATGCCCATTCGCGCCCACATTCTATCGTAAAGTGAGACCTTTCAGATTGTGCAATTTTGGTTCAGACTGAAGTAATGATTCGAGCGTGGAAGTGCAGAGTTAATGGGGGAAAGAGAATATGATAAGTACTCTAGGTATATCCGTAGATCCCGTTTCCTTCATCATCCTCCCGGGCATCCGAGTTCCCTTGATACTACATCTGCGACTACTGCAAGGCCACCTCTTTGCATTTATATATCTACCTTTTTCTAAACAGTGGAAAAACACTGTCACATCCTACCAGTAATGAAGTTTATTCTCATCGCTGCAGTCTCCATCCTCTCCACTCTGGCATCCGGTTTGGCACTATCAGACCTAACTCCCCGTGCGACCGTCATCCGCCCGGCAATCGCCATCCTGCTCAAACAAGACTTCCCAGACCAAAACTTCCCAACCACTATCGCCGAGGTCTCCCGTACGAATGGGGAGCACACCGTCCTGACCCTTCTAGGCTTCATCCCCCCCCCCTGCACTGGGTGGTGCACCATAAGCTTCTCCGACGCCATCACCGCTACCGGCACTCGCATGTTACAACTGTTCACGATGATCGGGTACCCTGGTCCCGAGGATACCTATAATCACAAGCCTCCCGTGAATGTTTATCTGGGAAGGTTTCTGGTTCCGCCTACTGTTGCGGGCCCGGCCACTGTAGTGGAGGATTTTGGGTTGTCTTTCCCCTGCCCGGCCACTACTACCCAGTACGGGCTTTATGTGGCCCCGGTTGGGGATAACGTCAACGTTACTTGGGATATTACCAAGGGAGGGTTTATCCTTACTTGTAGCTAAGGGTCGTTTCTGTTGAATGGGGAAGCACTAGGGGGGGAAGAGAGGCTAAAGAGTTGGGATTTGGTTCAAAGATCTTTCAATTTCCTGGGACTGAAAATTCTGGGGTAATTCTCCCCACTTTTTCCCACTTTTTTTTTCCTCTTCCTTTTTCAGTTTAACTACGCTCCTTAGTTTAATATTCTTACATTCATTCAAGAACTTTTGATTTTTCGGTAAATGTATACGCTTGGAGGGCTTATCCAATAACGCTTTGTGGCATGCTCATATATTCGCAATATGTTTCATTAAGTTTCTCATCCCAATGGTTGTTTCGTAATCAATATTTGCAGCCGTTGTTACACAATTGTGGCGCTGGGGGGGAGGAGAGTCAATTATTAGGTGGTGAGGAGAGATGTGTGTTTGGGGTCGATCATTTCCTATTTTGGCTTGGCAATAGCTTTATGGCCGCTTCATCGGGTATCTGACGGCAACATGTGTGTCAGTCCCGCTTAGGGAAAGCCTATCTTTCCCTGCCGTGACCCCCAAGCACGTGAGCAGCATCGGTAGCCAGTGCGGGGTTTGTGAGTACCTAGGGTATGCAGTGGGGGGGGGCACCCTTCTAGTAGCTTTGCCTCAATCTACCAATGAGATCTGCTAGATTTTTGGAGAGGATGAGGGTGTGTAGAGCAGAGGTGCTGGGGAGCTTGGTTGGGATGATGCCATATATTGGTACCGGTATGGTACAGTACTGTTGCCCTAATTTTCTCTTGTAGACACGGCTACTATGGAGGACTTCCAAAATCCTGAGGCTTCGGCAAATTTCTGCCCGTATATGGTAGCACCTATCCTTGCAAAGGTGAGGGAATTGCGAGCTCAGTATGACAATTTGTTTTTCTGAGCTTGTACAACTCGGACGGAGTTACACTGCCCGTGTGCACCTGACAAAGGGGAGGGCAAACATGAGCCCTATGGCAATTCAGGCTGCTTGGTAATCTTTTTTGGATGGATCTAATGACGTGCTCGCTCTATTCTAGGTAGCACGTGCCCATTCATGCTCACATTCTATCGTAAAGTGAGACTTTTCAGGTTGTACAATTTTGGTTCAGATTGAAGAAATGATTAGAGCGTGGAAGTGCAGAGTTAATAGGGAAAAGGGAATAGGATAAATACCCTAGGTATATCTGTGGATCCAGTTTCCTTCACCATCTTCCTGGGCATCCGAAGTCTCTAGATACTGAATCTGTGACTACTACTAGGCCATCTCCTCATACATTTATATATCTACCTTTTTCTAAACAGAGGAAAAATACCGTCACCTCCTACCAATGATGAAGTTTATTCTAATCGCGGCAGTCTCCATCCTCTCCACTCTGGCATCCGGTTTGGCACTACCAGACCTAACTCCCCGTGCGACGGTCATCCGCCCCGAACTCGCCATCGTGGTCAAAGAGGACTTCCCAGACACTGCCTCCCCCCCAACCAACATCGCCGAGGTCTCCCGTACGAATGGGGCTCACACCGTCGAGACCTTTCTCTGCTTCATTGTCCCCGCCTGCACTGGAGTGTGCACCATCAGCTTTTCCAACGCCATCTCCGCTACTGGCAGTCGCACACTGCAACTGTTCAGTACGTTCGGGTGCCCCACTGTGAATACCTGGAATACCAGGCCTCCCCTGAATGCTTATCTGGGAACCTTTATGGTTCCTCCATCTGCGGGCATTGACCCGACGTTCCCCTGCCCTGCGACTACTACCAACTACGGGTTTGCTGTGGTCCCCGTTGGGGATGATGACAGGGTTACTTGGGATATTACCAACGGAGGGTTTATCATTACTTGTGGCTAAGGGTCACTTTTATCGAATGGGAAAGCATTACCGAGGGAAATAAGAGGCTAAAGAGTTGGGATTTGTTTCAAAGATCTTTCAATTTTCCTCGCACTGAAAATTCTTGGGCAATTCTCCCCACTTTTTCCCACTCTTTTTTTCCTCTTCCTTTTCCAGTTTATCTACGCTCCTTAGTTTAATATTCTTACATTCATTCAAGAACTTTTGATATTTCGGTAAATGTATACGCTTGGAGGGCTTATTCAATAACGCTTTGTGGCATGCTCATAATTCGCAATATGTTTCGTTAAGTTTCTCATCCCAATGATTGTTTCGTAATCAATATTTGCAGTCGTTGTTACACAATCGTGTCCCTGGGGAGGACGAGAGTAAATTATCATGCGGTTGGGGGAGATGTGTGTTTGGGGTCGATCGTTTCCTATTTTGGCTCGGTTATAACTTTATGGCCGCTTCATATAGGGTATCTGACCGTAACATGTGTGTCAGTCCCGCTTAAGGAAAGCATATATTTCCCCGCATTGGCCCCCAAGCACGTGAGCAGCATTGGTAGCCAGTACGGTGTTTGTGAGTACCTAGGGTATGCACTACGCAGCTAGCAGGCTACTAGTAGCTATGCCCCAATCCGGTGAGATCCGCTAACCTTTTGGAGAGGTGAAGGTGTGTGGAAGCTGTAGGGCGGAGGTGGTGGGAAGCTTGGTTGGTATAATACCATATATTGGTATCGGTATGGTATAGTACTATTGCACTAATTTTCTCTTGTGAACACGGCTGCTACTGGGGGCCTATAAAATCTTGAGGCTCCGGCCTATTTCTGGACGTATATAATAGCACCCATCTTCGCAAATGTGAGGGAATTACAAGTGCAGTAGGAAGATTTGTTTTTCTGAGCTCGTGCAACTCGATTGGAGTTGCCCATGCTCATGTTCATCTGACAAAGGGGGTGGTGAACTGTAGCACTATAGCAATTCAGGCAACTAGGCAATATTTTTTGGACGACCCTATTGACGGGCTCGCTCTATTCTAGGTAGCACGTTGTAGGCATGCTCATTCGTGCTCATATTCTAAAGTGAGACTTTTCAGGTTGTACAATTTTGGTTCAGATTGAAGTAACGATTCGAGAGTGGAAGTGCAGAGTTAATGGGGGAAAGAGAATAGGATAAATACCCTAGGTATATCCGTGGATCCAGTTTCCCTCACCATCCCCTTGAGCATCCGAAGCCTCCAGATACTGCTTCTGTGACCACGGCTAAGCCACCTCCTTACCTCTATATATCTACCTTTTTCTAGGCAGAGGAAAAACACAGCCACCTCCTACCAATGATGAAGCTTATTCTTATCGCGGCTGTCTTCCTCTCCACTCTGACATCCGGTTTGGCACTACCAGACCTAACTCCCCGTGCGACGGTCATCCGCCCGGAGCTGGCCATCGTAATCAAACAAGACTTCCGAGACACTGCCTTCCCCCCAACCAACATCGCCGAGGTCTCCCGTACGAATGGGGCTCACACCGTCGAGACCCTTCTCTGCTTCGTTCTCCCCGCCTGCATTGGAGTGTGCACCATCAGCTTCTCCAATGCCATCTCCGCTACTGGCAACCCCACACTGCAACTGTTCAGCACGTCCAGGTGCCCCGTTGTCGGGGATAGCTGGAATACAAGACCTTTCACGAATACTCATCTGGGAACCATTCGGGTTCCGCCTACTGTTACGGGCCCGGCCACTGTTTTGGAGGATTTTGGGTTGACGTTCCCCTGCCCAGCGACTACTACCAGGTACGGGTTTGAATTGGTCCCGGTTGGGGATGAAGTCTACGTTACTTGGGATATTACCAAGGGAGGGCTTATCATTACTTGTAGCTAAGGGTCGCTTCCGTTGAATGGGAAAGAATTAGGAGAATTAGAGGCTGAAGAGTTGGGATTTGGTTTAAAGATCTCTCAATTTTCCTGGCACTCAAAATTCTTGGGCAATTCCCTCCTTTTTCTCCCCTTTTTTCCCTTTTCCTTTTCCAGTTTAGCTAAGCTCCTCAGTTTAATATTCCTACATTCCTTCAAGCATTTATCACGGTAAATGCATACGCTTGGAGGTCTTATTCAATAACGCTTTGTGGCATGCTCATATACTAGTCTAATATACCCACCCAGTTGTCTTGTTATCGACTAACTTATATGTTAGCGCCCGGATTAGGTAAGCGCCACCCCAAGGTGAATAAGGGAAATTGTCTGATAAAGGGGGATTGATTGATAATAAGAAAAGCGGGAATAGCGAAGGACCAAGGGCGCTTTGGGGTGATAGCGAGATATCGTTGTGCGGTGGGTTAGGCTTTTAGTTATAAATCGGGACCTGGTCTTCCGCTGCATCGGGATCCATCTGTCATTCTGCTAGGCATTTCTCGTCCCCGATATGTTGTCGATTCTGGCAAGGCTGCTTCGATAGTTAAGGAAACCAGTAGAAACCTAAATATATCTATTAGCTGGGAAGATGAGGTGGCGTTCTCATGGTGATTGCTTCCGCGCACGTTTCCGATATAATTTCGGAATCTTCCTCAGAATCTCTCCCTCCGGACTCTCGTCTATGGTGCCTAGTGTTCCGTCCTAACCCAGCCTAATACTCAGTTGTCTGATGATATAGCCTTTGGTGGGACACATGAATACTCTTATCACTCGTCCAACAAGGGGCTTTGCAGTCTCAGCCCGAATACGGTAAGAATTGGAATAATTAAGAACTCCACTAAGATATCTAGAATTTCTCTCTTTGGATTAAGGTGTGGAAAGCACAGCGAAAAGATTCACCTTCAACCCTCAGCTGGGACAAACCTTAGTAGGAGAGGCGACTCTAACATCCTAGCGGGATTCTCAATTATTCCAGCTCTTACAGTGTGAGGGGCCTTCTGGTCACAAATATCCGAGCGCCCGTGAACTTCTAAAAAAATTAATTCGGCGAATGATGGAGCCTGACTTGTTGCACTCTCACACATTCGTCTTGAGTGTCAACGCACATGGAGGTGGCCTGTGAGGACGTGATGGCCAGTAGTATCTTCACGATATCAAAGGGTTTAAGCGAGCTCCCACCAATGGAGTTTTTCTGGTCCTGAGCCCGCGATACATCCTCCATTCTGCCAACCATATCTTTCAACAAGGACCTAGCATACTAGTTGCAGACTGCCCCTTTTTTGCCGCAAAGGCTGGGAAAAAAGATGCACCTGCAGTGCTTTATCCTTGGCCTAATCGCAGGACTTGCACACTACCGGAAAACTGACATCGCAGCTTGTTAGCACGGGCTCCCTTTCTTCTCTCCCTGGATGATAATGTCTTACTGACCCCCAGATCCACGTAACAAAACTAGACACATTATCACTTTCACCTTCACCACTCCGTCATGTCAGCTTCTGAAATTCTTCGGCTCGCATCAGCAATTCCCCCACAATTTCGACGGGGCACTCTTGAATTTACCGATGTCATAGCTTGGGCCACAGGGTAACAGCCAGACTAGGAGCTGAGACCCATCGTCTGTGACGGTATAGTTATTCCACATTCATTCATAGAGTTAGCTCTTATAGAATACAGTCTTCGCCGTAGTCGCGATGAAACTGAGGTTGTCACGAACAGTGATTAATGACATTTAATTTTCCGCAACCCTAGCCTTGACGTTTTTTTTTGTCCACCAAATACCCCTGTTGGTCACCACCCCAGTTCAGTCGTGACTACGGCGAAGACTGTAGAGCTCACTAGAACCCTCTAGCTTCCACTTGAGGTGTCTGCTCGTGACCCCCCCCCCCCAATAGGATAAGCTTTGATGCAGATCTTTTGCTATTGGGTTTTTGTCGCCCTTTTACTTGGCTAGCACCACCGGATATTCGTAGGGCTCAAGGGGCGTTCGCGGTATCCCTGATTCTGAACTGAAATAGACTGAAAGTAGTAGTGGCGTTCCTAAATGGGACTTTCCGTATACATAGCTCGGCGCTTTTGATCCCAAATAAAGGATGGAAACTAGGCTCCCCAAGGCGGGGTCGGGATCCTAGAAATGGAGTGGGGCATGGACCTTGATATGCCGAGTAGGAATATCCAAAACCCCTGGCACTTCTCGGGGAATCACCGGGCGAATATTCCCTCCAAGAGTGTATCGTTCGGTGTGCTTGAGGAATTTTGTGAAAGACCAGTAGAAAATGTATAATATGAGGAATTGCAACAGTTTAGTGTACTAGTAATCATCTCTTATCACTCGGATTTCAGTAAAAAATCTCTTCCACCGTGATATGAATTTGCTCGCTGCGACAGTCTGTGCCATTAGGCCTTGGGTTGGAAGTGCTCAACCGAACATCTCTTCTCATGCATGGGCCAGATCACAGATCCAATACCAAGGATGTGAATCTGCATCTGTGGCATAAACACCTCTAGGAGTAAATCTATAGCCCCATCAGCGAGTTGAAAATTCAGCAAGTAATAACGAACACTTCTATCCCAGTCTGCCTACTGATAATTTGTTGGGTCTGAAGGCCTTGGCTTCAATTTTCTAAGAGCGGCCATTACTGCTTCCTTCACGTTTCTTGACGACGGCGTGATGCTCGTTGGCAAGACTGAGAGAGACATAATACCTTCTAGCAGGTGTTGTATTGGTACGATTTGTTCAGACAAGGGGGACTTACAAACTAATGAGAGCCTTTTTTCTCTTTTGCATTTTTTCTTTTGGAAAGAAAAAGAAAAAGAAAAAGAAAAATCGAGGAACCCCATTTTCTTAACATTCTTATACGTTTGGAGCCTGGTGTTTGGGTGCCCCTTCTTTTTCGTTTTACCGTTTTGGTGTAACTTTTTTTTTACACACTCTATTTTCCATAGTATCTCCTCTCTCCTACAGCATCTTTAAACGAAAGTCATATTTGTCGTCAAGAAACCGAAAAGTACTGCATATGCATTTCTAGAAGTAGGAGAAGGAAGGAAAGGTGTATAACTACTTCCCAGTCCTCTCCAATACTTTAGCACCAATTTACTCAACTATAACTCGTTTAACCATTTGTTGGAGGGAATTGAATTCATCACTCCGGAGGGTTCTGTCAAGGGATCTGTAATTGATCCGGAAGCATAGCGACTTTCGCCCAGTCTTTGGATGCGTGAATTCATCAATCTACTTTATCATGTTAATATACCCTCAAGAACCAAACCATGCAGAAAAAGCAATTTTTTCATAAAATTCTTTTTACTAAATACCAATTTCAGATCCTCCGCAAAATCTCACGCAGCATTTCTAACAATCTCCATCATGTCATTCCCATGAAAAGGTATCTGACCCCAAGCGGCACTGCGCGAGCTGGGTAGCCAGAAAGCAAAGTCCTTGTAACAGGGCGGGAATTTTGAAAGCAGGACGAATCTGGAAATCTCCTCTTCCTTGATTTGCTCCAGGAAGCGTTGGTCAAGGGACCAGAAGAGGCGGAGGTCCTGGATTCCGAATAGGAGGATGGCGACTCGCGCGAGGCCCAGCCGATTTTTCGGGGATGCCTAGAAAGAAGGAGACCGGTTAAGAGGGGGAGGAAGGGGGTGGAGGATCGTTGACAAACCGGCACTCTTTGGCAGGCTCTGCTGAACAACACCACTTCCTAACAATTCCAACCAATTCACCTGCCAATATACTTCGAGCTTCCAAGAAGAGCTTGTGAACGGGAAATACGCCTCCACTCACCTCACCCTCAGTGGTTCCTCGCTCACCCCCTCTGCACCTGGGTCGGCGGCCGCTGTTGCTGCCGCCCTCGCCTGGCCAAATACCTCCTTAACGACCTCCAGACCAAGCACCAAGTGCGCGCCAACAGCCCGCCGCTGCTCAGGTGTATGCTCCACCTGCAGCGGATTCCTCCCCTCATCAAACGAGGATTCGGATCCTCGAAATTAATCCGTCCATACCCACAACGTCCACCTTTATTAAAGGAGCGATCCCCCCTCGCGCGCAACCACAACCTTGCCCCCTCCATGGAATGGAAATGCGGGTAGTGACTACGATCGATCGCATCCTGCCTGTATACGTCGGCTGAAAGAAGGAACCCGGCTGAAGTTTGCACGTGGAATGTGTCGGCCTGGTGGGCGGAGGTGTGCGTGCGTATGACCGTGTCTTTGTTGACATAGTAGGTGTCCGTGCGACTCCTACCCGGGTGGTCGATGGGGAATCCGCTGGAGTCGAAGTTCTGGTGCACGGAGACTATGGAGGAGAGATTATTGTGGTATTGGGATGTGGGGCGAGGGAAGCGGGATTAAATTAAACGTCTGGTTATTGAGAGTCGGTGGAAGGGTTGGGGGTGGAATTTTCACGCGAGCGGAGAGGGGATGCACGAGGGGAGGTTTGTCCATTCGTCGATTGGGTAGTGCCTTCCTTCTAATTAGGTTGTTGGTGGCGATAGTGGTTCTTCTGCTGTGGAGGCATTTATTAGGTACGGTTGGTTTCATATAGGAAGTGAATGAGGATTGGTGAGCGAACAAACTTGGTGAATATTTGCACCATCGAGAATAGAATCGAGTGGTTCCGCTTGGCCTCATCGCCCCCAAGAAACCTCCAGATGTACCGGAGGCTACTACTAGATTCCAGCATGAGAAAAGTAGCTGCATACTAACTGCACGTGGTGCTCCTTGATTGAAGGTTCCGTTCGGAGGTGGGTCAATCTGAACATCAAAAAATGGCTTGGTGATGTTGATAACCTCACCTGAGTCTACCAACTTACAGGATTGGTAGATTTCCATATACCTCCAGAAACTGAACCTCAATATCCAGAAGGATTGAGAGTGTACACGTTATTCAGTATTAAGCATCGAAGGGTCATTACCGCGACTCTATCTCTTGTGCTTTTCATCGACTGTACAATTGATTTAGCCTCTAACTTCATACTCGAAAAGGCTGTAAACGAGGGATATGGACTACCTTTGTCGGAAATTGTGGCGAGGCAGACAGAAATCGAACTCACAATAGATGCATCAACGTACCAGTGTCCCGACAAACACCTTGTGACTGGCCGACATATCCGGCACAACTGCTAACTTTCCCCTCAATCTCAACCGACATGCAAAACCCATTCTAAGTGGCCAGATTGACTGCTATGTATAGGAAGAGTATCCCATTCGAGGGTACACACCAAGTCAAGGATCAACATCGGTGGCTTCCACTGTCTGCAGGTTTGAGGCCTAGTTTTATTCTTCCCACTGAGAGTGCTATTAATTATCCCTAAAATATTGGCACTACGGCCCAGATGGGGTGAGCGGAATTTTTTAACCCTCCTAATGTGCACCGTATTAACTCGAATAAGAGAGCGGTGTGCTACGTCGTTGGAATTGCCCCCTCTGGTAAGGTCTGGCATTTTTGTTTTTTTCACCTCCCTTGTTTTGCTGTGATTTTCGCCCCTTTCCCAAGGAAGGGAATTCTTGACTACATAGCACACCGCTCTCTTATTCGAGTTAATACGGTAGGGGGTATGATGTTATTTTTAATTGATTTACAGGAATTAACAATATAGTGCAGGAGCAATAATAAAACGAACCGCCCTCCCACAACAAGCTATCACCAAACAGCAAAACACAAACCCAAAAACACACACCCCCCACCCCCCCGCACCCCGCAACAAGCCGCCAGCGACCTACGTCTGCCTCCTCGTTAACTTCATCGCAATTATCAGTCTCGAAAGCCGTCGGCTTTTTTGGTTTCATCTTCTTGGGCTAGGCGTCGAACGGAGGAGCTTCCTATAGGGGTAGGCCTTGGATTCGGTTTCTAAATTTGTCTTTGAACGAGCCCATTTTTTCAGCCACAGTTTCGACCAAGACGTCTGAGGCGGTTTGTAAGAGGCGTGTGCAAAGGCGGTGGCAGAATCGTGAGGTAATAATCTTCCGTGCGGATCCTTTCAACTCGGAGCCCTATCTCACGAGCTGATCTAGCCCTAAGTTAGTAGATGTAACACTTATGATAGAAATTTAGTAGACAAACCTTTGAATTCCGGAAGCATTGTTAAAAAATTGGCAAAATACGAGCAATAAGAAGCAAGATTATGGGGGAAAGCCCCGGTTGATGGTACAGAGGTGATGGGATATCGATGGTAATAAAGTTATGTGATGGGATATCGATGGTAATAGAGTTACGTGATGGATGATGGATGAAGGGGGAAGAGGAAGAAAGGGAGAATGGACCCAACCCATCACTTGACATAAGCGGCAGTGCTCCCAAGCGTCTAGTCCGTCCGTCTTTAGGTCCGGACGGGACGGACGGCAGTACCTGAAAGGGCGCCCGGGACGGACGGGTATCTTGGCGTCCGTCCAGACGACAGCCGGGGACGGACTTGCGGGGACTGCAGGTGTCTCAGGTGGCGCGATTTTCCGGGTAACTCCGGATGACGGACGGGCCCTGTAGGTGACTGGTGGGCCCTACAGGTAATTGGCGAGGACTGCAGATGAGGGGCAAGGACTGCGGGGGACGGGCGGGGACTGCAGAAGACGGACGAGGACTGTAGATGACGGGTCAGGACTGTAGGTACGATTCGGGAGTTACCGATACGGCGAGGACTGTAGGGTCCTACAGTCACCCTCTTAGACGATAGTCTTTCCCAAAGGACGGACGCTCTTGCCCTACAGCTTGAAACAGACGCCCGGGACGCCCGGGAGGTAGTAGTGCTGGGAGCAGGGGTCTGGTCAGGCTTAGGGATGTTAGAGAGTGTGATTGCGGGTGTTAGAGGGTTCAGAATTTGTTCTTCTTCTTTTTTCTTTTTCCACCTCGGGTCGTGTGCGCAAGGGCGGAAGGGGAGTGGGTGCGAACCCGTTTCCAGAACAGTTGGACGATCTGCAAAGACATTGTCTCTAGAAGGGGTTAGGGTGGGGTTCTGCGAGTGCTCGTAAGCGAGGGTGTGTGATCCGTTGATCTCAGCCTCATGGATCACGTGAGTAATTGCATGTACCGCATTATTTGGTTTAACTGGAAATGAGTCTAAGGCAGAAGGATGAAAGGGAAGCGAGGTTCCACAGGTCAGCCCAAGCCACAACCGCAGATTACTCACCTTTACTTCAACCTCGACTGATTCATGGGAGATGATTCAGTAATGAAACCTCAATACAAAAAATAAAAAATAAGGAGAATGACTTGCGGCCAGTTATAAGCAAAGTGGAATGACTTCTAAGAGATGATTGACAAGGTTAAACCAATGAATCATTAAATTCTGCCTGTGTTAGTCAAGGGAGAATTTAATGATATATTGGCACGACCTTTGTACCAGAAAGTTGGCAATAGAAGACAAATTATCTTGGGCAAAATGGATCTTCAATCTCTTCTAAATCCATTGCCACAGCAGAGATCCGAGCCCCTACCAATTGCAATTCCCAGAGAGACGACAGAGGTGGCAAGAGTCCCTCTGGCACAACTTGCGCAGGAGCCAGCAGCACATCCTTTGAGCCCAAGATTGGCCCGACCCTTTGCAGCAATTCCCCTAAAGCCTGGACGAAAAGAGAAACCCATTGTGGAGCGAACAGGAGGTGATTTTGCAGGTGTTAGGAAGCGCATGCAGCGCTCCTACTCCCGAGAGTTTAAAATAGAGGTGTTTCGGTGGGGGCTCCATCATCAGATGCCCCAAGGCGCATATGAGAGTGAGCCTGGTGTCTTGCGGGTACCATTCCTGAAGGAGGTATCAGAGAGATATCTGGTACCAATTACCACCCTCCATAACTGGAGAGAGTGTCAGGATGAGATAGTGAGTGGGAGAAAGGGGGTGAGAAGAAACAAATCGGGTATGAAGTCTTGTGGTCGGCCGGAACTATTGAACGTGGATCGTTCTGGACTGCTCACCATTTGCATATATTCCCATGCCAGTGCACGTTGGATTAGGAACGTTGTCACTGCGATCTGTTACACACTAAGTCTTCGAAAGACGTCTCACGACTATTAGCTTCATACCCATCCCCGATATTAACCCTGCATATCTAGTGCGACAGCATCAACACCTCCGTTCATCAACAACCAAACACGAACTATCACCAATAGCCGAACAACATGCGGCCCGCGGTTATGCACTCAGCATTCAGCAAACCGGTTAACCACTACCTCGGTGCTTGGGCTTTCACCTCTGAAGGGATTCGGCTGAGAAGTAGGAAAGGGCAACTATGCGGAAGAAACTGATCAAAGATATAGCACTCACAGGAAGTGTGCTGTAGAGGAAAGGTCTTATCTCACGGAGGATATATGAAAGCCTGTTCTTCCCTTTGTTCGCTTGTTTTCTGTTCGTCATCGCATTCATTATTTATTCACTTGGTTTCTCTCCTACTTTTGTTAAAGTCATTCATTACCGTACACGATTCCATTATCTCTATTGTTTCTTTGATAACTTTTCTCTATCCAAACTGTTCGTACCAATAAAAGTTCGGCATCACCAGATCAGTGGAATCTATATTCGCTGCACATAACCTTAAAGTGTTGAATAGGAACTAGAGTTGAATCTCTATGACAAGTATCGGAAGAGAAGCGATGAGCGTAAGGCGGTACGGAGAGGGTGGCTTCGCCGGGAAGCATATAAAACATTTGCCGACTGTTATCCAGAAAAACACCCTTCAGAATTCCCTTTCTCTAATGGCTGGCTGGCTGGTTTCCTATCGCAACATTTAATTACCCTCTGATTCACAACAAATAAATCGCAAAAAATACCGGAGGACTACCTACAAGCTATTCTTTCCTGGTTGCGGTTTAATAGGAGGAATTCTCAAGTTCGGAGTGGAATGGGAGATGAGGAAAAGGTGGTCGGCCGGTACTTACTTGATAGTATTGGCAACCTTGATGAAACTCCCCTCCCATTCGAATACCTGGACGGCCAGACCTACGCAAATAAAGGTAGCCACTCTGTCCAGGTCAAAGCCAGCCATAGCGGCTTGGACAACAGACAGGCAACCCTTTTGCTGGGGGTCTTCGGGAGCAGAAGGTCAAGAGTCTAGCCCTTGATAATCTTTAAGGGGAAGGAAAGGTGTGGGGGCCAGCGAGGGGTACACGTTCAAAGAAAGAGAGAGGAAGAAATGAGGCAATACGATCCTCGGGTGGAGGTCAAGTGGAATGAATCTGCATATGCCAATGGAGGCTTGTTAGTAGATTGGATTGAGAAATCCCTAGTACCAGCCCTTCCCTCTGGCCCACGATTGCTTGGATTAGATGTCGCCAAATTCCACTCCACTGATCAGGTTCTATCTATCTTACGCGCCAATGATATCCTCCCGTCAATGATCCCTCCTGGCTGCACTGGACTAGTGCAGCCACTCAATGTTTCGGTAAACAAGCCCTTCCAAAGCATTTTGCGGGATATTTTGGACGACCTACTCGATGACTACGAAGTCAGACACCCGCTTGATTTACGTGAACTACATCGACTAGATACTTCTTCAATTGGGAAGCGGAGAATTCTTGTTACCCATGCAGTCGCCAAAGCCAGAAAAGAGTTTACCAGCAGCCAGGCCTATAAGGAGCTTGTCATTTCTACATTTCGTAAATTAGGACTAACACTTCCTATTGATGGCTCTTGTAATGATGAGCTATCAATCTAGGGCATAGATTCTTCACTTCTACAGATCGGAGACTGGAGGGAAGGGGGACATTATGATCAACCGGAGGGAAATGAGGAACTTCCGGCTTTGTATTCTAGGTTGTCTAGGCCTGTAGATGATGAACCCTCCAATGTAGCATTAGAATATATTGACCGGGATTGAAAAGCGAATGGGTAATTTCACCTCCTATTAGGCATGGTAAGAGGTAAGTGTCAAGTGGGGGAACTTGAACTTGAATCTTTGAGAAAGAGTGTGAAAATATTCCCATACTACGCCTGCCTCCGCCATCATGCATTATCACTCGCATTTGTCTTGATATTCGCTTAATTTGCCACCCCCTCTTTTTGTGACACACGTCGATCCCTGAGCCTTAGCGCCATTTCCAGTTAAACCAAATAATGCGGTATTCAGCGATAGTGTAGGCACTAAGAACACTTTTATGACGACCCCAATGATTAGAACACAACCAGACTAGTGCAGGATCTATTTTTTTACTCCGGTGATGAATGAGTGAGTCTTGTATTATTAAGAAAACAAATCCCGCCATCATAAATTGTCACTCACTTTCCTTTTTTATATTCCCTAAGCTGTCCGCCCTATTTCATTCTGCCTACTTTTTACCCTCCAAGTCGGCTTTCGTCGCTTGGCCTTGTGTTCGATACCCTGTCACACTAAGGCCACATGGCAACGCTAAGCCTTAGCGCCATTTCCGGTATCGCCAGATAATGCGGTATTCAGTTTAATCAACGAAACAGAAAAATATGAAAACAAAAGTTCCAACTACCCAACTGTTGATACATGAGGGGGAGCCCGTTCTAGGCTATTTTGACCCGGTGTGCCCTGGGTTGTGAGTAGGGTAGTGAGAGCAGTCATGTATCCCGGTTGGGACCCACAGAGAAAACTCTGTTAGTAGATAGCTTGGCACACACACTTTTACTCTATAAGTCGCCTCTCATGTAACTTAGGGGCTGTTTGGTGTGACAGCCAACCGTGGTTTACAAACCATGGTTTGAAAATTCAACCAATCAGGAGCCTAGAAATTTGATTACATAAGAAGTTTAAAGAGCTGTGATTGGTTGAATTTTAAAACCATGGTTTGTAAACCATGGTTGGCTGTCACGCCAAACAGCCCCTTAGCCTAGTAACGAACAACACCGAGGAAAGCAAGCCAATCAACAACCTTTCCTTCCCTTCGTTCAAGGTTCACTCTTTTCTTCTTTTGTCTTTAGCCTATCGGGCAGGTTAGTCGGTTCTTCCAGAGGTCCATTCAATTCTCTTTACCTTCTGAAATATCGTCTAGGTCACAGGCGCACCTCACCACCTAAAGGCTAGCCCGGACCAAACGCCATCCACAAAGGGGAAGCTGTCTTTTACCCCCACACCGGTACACTATTTCTCTGACTTCCGCTTGGCGATCATACGGCGTAGGTCCTCGCTGCTTATTACCGAGGCGGGAAAGCTCGGCACACTCGGGTGCTAGCTCATCATACAGCTTTTTGGCGTATTCATATCTCGCCGCGGTACCGCTATCCAGCGGGATTCCGCGCCTGGCATGAAGGGCAAACAGGGTTTCGAGGAATTCCATTTTCGCCTCAAGGTCACTTTCCCGCGAGATTCCGAACATAGCTTGAACGATAAAGAGAGCTGAGGAGTGTAATAATGTATTGTTAGTGAATAGAAGCTCTAAGGGCTGTAGGGCTTTTTACGCAAATGAGCCATTTTTTTTTTTTCTTTTTTTTTCTTTTTTTTTTTTTTTAAAGTCATGTATTCGTTGTTAAGGTACAAGAAACCGCGTGGAGCACTAGCTATGGCGTGAACAAAACCTTAATCCCAACAACCGCCCGCTTCACCCCCTCATGGGAAAAATCCAACCCCTCGAAACCAGAGCACACCCCTCCCCCTAGCAGCACCTAAGACGAGAGCAAGACGGAGCAATACCCTCCTCCAGACACGTAAGGAAAGACATGAATAGAAACGAAACCAGAGAAAGACGCAAACCCTTCGGTGGGCCCACCAAAACAAAAGAAAAGATTCTTACGGCACCAAGTGCCGACGGAGAGGAAAGATAAAACTACTATTGCCGGTTGCCTAAGGGAATTCCCCGAACCTAACGGCTTAGGGGCAAGGCCTCGTC
>Ga0307509_10004807_pt1 | contig 19205 bp, 19 predicted proteins | sample 10_EM_MG_FD_202245 | JGI IMG/M metagenome (GOLD analysis project Ga0307509, IMG submission 202245) | Populus trichocarpa ectomycorrhiza microbial communities from riparian zone in the Pacific Northwest, United States - 10_EM | ecosystem: Host-associated > Plants > Roots > Unclassified | place...
TTAGACTACCCTCGACGAGCACGAGGGCAAGATAATTCGTAGCCATTGTTGTCAACGGATAAACGGATGAGCTGACACCTGACGTGGCCTCCACACCATCAGGAATAATGGAAGCGCAGACCGATAACTTGACCATGGGAGCAAAAGGTGTGGTAGAGAGTTTTCAGGGTCTACGAGTGTTCGCACTCAGGTGCTGTTCGCAGAATTGCCGGCAAGGTACTTAGTTAGAATAGAGTTAGCATGTATACCGCGATTGCTCACACGCGGAATATAAATATCGAAGCATCTTCGCGGCTATTAGACACAACAAGCACGGAGAAGAGATCTTATCAATATAATAAGTTATTCTACACTCTGATATCGTTACCAATACTTTGACGATTTATATCGAAGCAAACCATTATATCTAGCCTACATTACTCGTGTCTTCTTAACGAGTTCTCCGATATAATCACGATTAAGGTCCTAGCTGTCGGAATACCTCACGCCGAAGCTACCACCTAACAGGGCCGGACTCATCGTTGTTCTCCTGGCCCGTGGCGTCTCAGCCTCGAATGCATGGTTGAGCGAGCAGGTGTTTTAGCCAGTGGGCGCTGGGTTCTGGTCGTCGGTGGCTGCCTCTATCTCGTCATGAGTGAGCGCCGAACCTATGACCTCTGGGGCAGGGGTTGAATGCCTGGGAGGGGGAGGTGCTTGGTGGCTACTGGATTCTTTGTAGAGGGCGGAGTGCTCACCTCTGCAGCTGGTACCGTGTGCTGGCGAGGATGAGCAACAGGTAGAAGTAGCCTTAAGGTTGCCACCACTAGGGCAGGTTGGGTTAGGGCAGCTATGGTTCGAGCGGGTGTGGTTGCGGGAGCAGAGTGGGCAAACCGGTGAGGCTGCGGGGCAACACTGTGCGACCTGGCCGACACTTCGGCAGTTCCTGCACTGCATGTACCGATTAGAGCAGTAATCTTGTTCGATCGTTCTTGACCACAAGAAGAGCCTGATTGAGGATCCCATGGCGGGGAGATCACCGGGGCTGACTGCCACAATGACCGAGGTTGCCGACCTGTGGGCCCTAGATTCCAAGTTCGGGTTGAGGTATCTAGGGGAGAGAATCTGTATATTCGAGTTGAGAATAGAGTCGGCAAGGCTGGGGAAGAATTCCCCAGGGCCCTCTGGGGGGAAGGTGAGTGGACTAGATCGTCAACTGGACCTCGTTCGGGGTGAGGCGAAAGGGCAAGCAGGGAGAGTCGCCCAAAGGAAATGAGCGGTTGAGTTGCGTGGTAAGGGCATCGAAGTATGGCGCGAAGATGGCTGCAGGGGTGGTAGTGTCAGATACAAGGAGTGTGACCGACCTCCTATCATTGACTTTGGCTTTAACAGTGAGGGGGAGAGTGCAATTGGCATCCCTTAGGACACGGGACACGGGCAGCAATGTCGAAGAAGCTTGCAGCGATTATGCGAGGCTCGGTGTGTGCAGTAGGGGTGGAGCGAGGAGCATCGAAACTTCTTCCAGCCGGGGGGACTGGCTTTGGTGCCTGCAGGGCAGGAGCGACGTTACTGGCGGCCGGGACTTTGGAGGCTGTGGTGGTGTTCTTATTCTTCTTACCCTTCTTGAGGGCACTGGACGAGGCAACCTGGGCATACAAGGGTTGGGACTTGGGGTAGTGGGGATCTAGATGGCCCGTGATAAAGCTGGAGGGGTCAGGGTACTTGCAGTCTTGGAAGGTGTTGGCTTCCCATCAATCACAACATATTGTGGCGTAGCCACCAGGATCTCTGTAGAAAACACCCGCCACAGGTCGTAATGGGGGAGGTCGGGTCGAACTCTGTGTTATGTGCTTTGGGGGGAGGAGGACGGGTCCTTAGAGAGGGGCGTAGAGGTGCGGCGTGTGAGGTCGTGCTAGGCAGAGGAACAACAGGCCCAGCTGGGGTAGGTGCAGGCCAAGCAGTAGTGGTCGCCTTATGTAACAGGTCACGATGACGCTGTCACCATTAGTGATAGAAAAGTGAACAGGGTTCAAAATTGTGCCTACCCTAAATCCTTTAAAGAAGTGCAAATCTTCCTTGGATTCACACACTTCTATCGACAATTTATGCACGAGTTTTTGAAAGTTTGTAAGCCAATTACCCAAACACTAAAAGGGGACAATACTTTTCACTCAGGAGGAGAGCAGGAAGAGGCGTTTTAGGAGTTGAAAAGAAGGTTTACCAGGGCACCAATTTTATCGCATTTTTACCTGGAAGGAAGACTGTGGCGGAGAGAGACGCTAGGGATTTTGAGCTTGGATACGTATTGTGTCAATACCAAGGAGGACGACTTCACCCTGTGGCATTCCATTCTCACAAATTGAATAGCTCTGAAAGACATTACAGATACAATATATGGAGTTAATCGGAATAATCGAAGCGTTCATGGAATGGAAGCGATATCTCACAGGCGAACAAGAGCTGGTGACAGTATACACTTACCACCAAAACTTGCAGTCCTTTTTGACCAAAAGAATCCTGAACCAGCGGATAATTCGATTGGCACAAGAGTTAACAGACTATAACTTCAAGATAGTCTATCGACGGAGAAGCAGAGGCGAGAAGCCAGACCCATTAAGTAGGCAGCCGGATTACCATGCTGAGGAGGGAGCTCGTCACAGTCAACAGTCAATTTTGAAACCCAAACATTTTCAAATTTCAGTAGTTTATCAAAAACAAACAACACGAACAGATCTTTCTTCAGAAAAATGAGAGTCGACGAGCCTGAGAATAATGAAAGTGTCAAGTAAGGCAATAATTCCAACAATGGGATCACAATTTGCGGGTGGACATGACATCTACGCCCTGATACATGGACTGGTACGAGCAAAGATACAAGCAATGGTTGAAACGGGTATTGCGACAAGATTGCCAGAAGGAACCTATGGAAGGCTAGCTGCAAGAAGTGGTATGGCTAGCAACATCGGAATAGAAGTGGGTGGTGGTGTAATAGATGTAGATTACGCAGGAGTCAAGGTCATACTTCGAAATCATGGCCGGGCGGACTGCTTGTCTAAAGCTGGAGATCGTATAGCTCAACTCAGGGTAGAAAGAATTGCCGATGCCAACACCATGGAAGTAGACTACGTAGGAACAACCAAGAGGGGAAAAAAAGGGCTTTGGGTCAAGCGATCTAAGCCCCAAGCGATCAATCGCGACTAAAGAGAAAGGAATAAAGATATATTGCCTTTACGCAGAAAAGGATGACAATGAATGATTCACCTCTTAACAAGATTAGAGTGGCTAGGAAGGTGGATGAAATGTGGCAGGCAAGAGGCCGTGAACTGGTCAGGTTAAGAGAAAGGTGAAAGAAGGCGCCGAACGAATGCATTGAAAAAGATGGGTTACTATATAACCAAAATTGATTGTCCATCCCCAAAAATGAATCTCTACAGACAGAAATCGCCCAAGGCTGTCACGACTCCTTGGTAGCGGGACACGTTGGACAGAGAAAAAATATCGAGACACTAACAAGGGATTTTTACTGGAAAGAACTTGCAAAATGGATTAGAGACTTCGTACAATCTTGCGACCAATGTCAAAACAGTAAATGCCCACGGCATGAAAAATATCAGCTACTTCAACCTTTAGAAGTACGCAATGTGGACTGCAACTCCATTTCGACGGACTTCGTCACACAACTACCGGAATCTCAGGTTAAGAGCCGGATAATTGTAGTAGGACACAGGTTCACAAAGATTGCCCAGTTTATCGGCCTGTATGAACACACAACTGCTAGGGATATTGTGGACACCATCCTTCCTCAAGTTTGGAAACTTGAGGAAAAATTGCTGACTGAAATTATGTCAGACATGAAAGCGAAGTTTTCCACCGAATTTTGGGAATCTTTATGCAAGTCAAACCACTCATGTCAACGGCGTACAACACTCAAACTGACGGACAAACCGAAAGAACGAACCACGTTCAGGAATATTACAGACGGACATTTGTCAACTATGCTCAGAATGACTGGTACCAACTATTGCCGTTGGCCGAACATCCGTACCACAACTCAGCGACAAACATGCATACAATGACACGAATCTTTGGCAACTACGGCTTTCACCAACAAACAGAATGGATAAACGAGAGGGAAGCTTGTAACCCCTGGGTGACTATGTATGCTCACTTGATGCAGGACATACATCGACGAGTGAAACAAACCTTACAAAATGCAAGAGAATCGAACAAGACATATTGCGATAAAAAAGGGACGGAACAACCTAGTATTGAGGTCGGCGACTTGGTAATGTTGAATGCAAAAAACATGCGCACCAAACAACCATTGAACAAGTTGAGTCCGAAACTGTCTGGCCTGTTCCAAGTCTTAAGAATAAAAGGAAGGTGGGCCTACCACTGGGAAATATTGCCATGGTGGAAAGTTTATCCTGTATTTCATGTTTCCTCATTAGAACCCTATCCATCCTTGAACAGACCAAATCGCGAAAACCACCACGAGATCCAGAAGACATCAAGAGAGACTTGAAGTGGAAAATAGACAGGATCGTCAAAAGTGAGGTCATTGAATATAAGCGAAAGGTTCAAGGAAGAAATAACCTGATAAAAGGGCTGCGGTATTTTCTGAAGTGAAAAGGCTGCGCCGAGAATATGAATACTTGGGAGCCGCCCGAAGGGATGAAGAATGCGCAGAAAGAGGTGGAAAGGTTTTATAGAGAAAACACGGAGATGGTGGGCCTGGGAGAGGTCGAGGTCCATAGAATGGTTTTCCATCAGTGGACAAGTAAATCCGGATGGTTTTTACTGCTACTATGTCGACCTTGAAACAGATGTTAGATTGTAGAATGGACATACAGTATTCGGGAGGACCACTTCGAAGAGGGGGGCTCGTGTTAGGCTCACGGACTCCGTATAAGCAGTTAGGGGACCGAGTTACCCTACCTTCCTACTCACGAACTTCAAAGAATCAAATTAACACCCCCCTCCAGCCCTAGTGTTGGAACCGCACCTCATCTCTTGCCCCCTGGGGAGTTGCGTCCAAACAACAAAGACCACTATGATTGGAAGACATCTGATAACACCATATACATTCCAGCCATCGATCTCACAGGATCCTGTTCGCAGGGTATATGGGGAGAGACCTCCGGGCACCACGTGCAGGTGCAAGCAGGTGAATTAGAGGCCGGCTTATAAAGCTACCGACACTTTAAGACAGACAGTCCAATGAGTGGGTCTAATGTAACAGGATGCTTTGCATTCAAGTTAGTCTCCTCTTCCATACAAAGACGGGTAGAGTATGAAGGGGGTAACTATGCCCAGTAAGTAAATCGGGTGAATGCATAAAGCGATGTTGGTAAAAGAGTGGGTCCGACGGAAAAAACCCATCGGTGCAATCCCGAGGACAAGTCATGTAATGCCGGAAGACAAAGATACGACATGCGGTGGTATACCAAATTCTCTACTGCACCAAGTAAAGAAGAATGGCGATCTTCTGTCTAGCCAGTTAGACTACCTCCGTGAAGCACGGGGTCAAGATGATTCGTTATCATTGTTGTCAACAGATAAACGGATGAGCTGACAGCTGATGTGGTCTCTGTACCATCACAAATAACAGTAGCGCAGACCGATAAGTTGAGCATGGGAGCAAGAAGGTGTGGTAGAGAGTTTTCATGGTCTACAAGCGCTCGCACTCGAAAAGTATTCGCAGAATTATTTGCGAGATACTTAGTTACTATATAGTTACCCTGTATACGGCGATTGTTCAGACACAGAATATAAATATCAGGGCACCTTCGCAGCTATTGGACACAAGAAGAACCCAGAAGAGATCTTACGAATATAATATGTTTTTTCTACTTGATCGTTACTAATACTTCGACTATCTATACCAAAGCCCTCCATTGTATCTAGCCTATATTACTTGTGTCTTCTTAACGAGTTCTCCGATACAAGCCGATCCAGGTCCTTGCGGTCGGAATCCCTTACGCCGAAGCTACCACCTAACAGCCAGGTCAGAGTCTCTCAGATGGCTTCGTGCGAATGCCAAAAGTTGGGGTAAGGTGATTGGCAATCCAGGTGTCAGTCCTTTCAATACATCCTGGATTGTAAATTGACATTGGCCCTTCATCCAGTTAATAGGAACCACTTCCTGTTTACTTTTACCCTTCCCAGATGGTGCTATGATGCTTTGCCGGTGTGCAATCTCACTTATGTCAGTCTCTTAAAGCTGGTCAGTCATTTCCATAAACTCTAAGGGCTGATCCTGATCAGGCTGCAGTAACACTTTAACTTCAACCACTGGTTCGAACTCTGTAGCTCTCACTTGTGGCTGCTGATAATTGGTATGCAGTAGGGACCTTCATACACTGGGACTTTTACCTCAATGAACAATATGGAAAGATGCCTTGGAAGCTCTATTTCCTATCTGGCTATCCCAGTCATGTTCCTCGATGCTAGCCCCTTTATCTGACATACCATTTTGAAAGATAGTCTGGACAGCCGAAATCCAAGTTTGTGCTGCAACGACACAGAGATTCCCTAGGTCGCTTTGACTTACCTGACAAGAGCGGATGGAAGAGACCCCTGCTGGTGGCGAAGCCCCAATATTTTGGTGGTCATTACCTGGGCCAGATAAAACCATCCATTTAGCGGTTTCTATTTTGTTATCACCAGTGGCTGGTAGTTCTGAACGCCGATCAGGTGGATGATATTCCATGTAGTTTTTGTCTTGCACATGGCGTAATCTGTGCTCTCTCTGTTGTTGTCCAAATGAGCTAACAGGAGGGTTAGAACACATGTCTGCATGATGTCCTCTCTGATTCCAATTGAATCAGGTAATCCTTCCGATTTGGCCAATTTGCCAGTAAACCTCAGGATAGGCTATAGGCGTAAGTTGAGCATCAGGTTCTTCTGATTAATGCCTCATAGCTAGCTATAAACATATTAAATTGTTCCTGTGGTATAGTGGCAGGACGTGCAGACTATTCTCCAATTGGTTGAGCAATATGAGTAACTGCTATAGCATTTCCCTGGGGATCAACAGGAGGTGAGTAGAGAGCTGTCAGTGGATGTCGAAATTCGGTAATCTCGAGGTTAGGCCTCAATGGATCTGGTTCCCCGATTTCTTGAAATGAGTATTTGGCCAGAGTTAGCGCTTTCAAAAATGAATAGTTCGGGCAGCCCTGGAGCTCGAAAGTAACGTGTTGTCATCTCTCTTAATATCAAATGCCTTTAATAAAGGCAATATCAAATACTCACTCCATGTCTTTGGGAACTTTCCTAGACAGATTCGGTACACAATGCCCATATTCGCTTATGTATTCGTTCTCAGCCTGTAGAGGAGATAACAGGTCATTCTAAACAACCAAAAGGGAGGAAGCCTGTGAGGCGTTAAACTCATATCGTTCTCTCAACTTAGTGACAATCATGCTCAAGTCCTAGTTAGCTTGGGGTAGCATATAATAGTACCAATGCTACGCGTCTCCATCTCTTTGAAGGTTCTGATAGAAGTCATGAATCTTTGATTCATTAGTACCCTTGGAGTATCCCAGAGAGAAATACTCAGATTCCAAGAGAGGGATCTAGTCTGAAATATCAACAAGGTATTCATCCACATCCTTGCTTATATCTTTGTTTCCATCCCTAAAATTTATCTTATTCAGGGAAGCCATGTTTTGACAAAAAGGGAAAGGGTTCATGTGGGGACAAGTAGCAGGAGTTGTAGTTTCTGCAAGAGGGCTGCATAGTGAAGGTGATCATGAAGGTGCAGATGAAAAAAAGTGAGAAGGAAACAGGCAAACTGAAGTTTACTGGGAGAGCTGCTAGTAACGCTCAAGCAACTCGCACTGCCTGTCTATCGCTTTTCTTCAACAAGAAAGCCTATCGTCCTCAAGATTCACATTATGAAGCGCTAAATGAGGCTCTAACCAGGGGCCAATAATACTAGTGCCAGATGAAGAAGTAAACAGAAGAAGAAGTAAACTTAACCGGCAAGCGGTTTCTGTAGGAATAGTATCTGAGAATCTATCTCGGAGCAGCAATGCAAATTCCAGTCATGGTCAAGGGCCAGGTTACGAAAACAAAGAAAAGCAGAGGGTAGGAAAAGAAAAAAAGCTTGTCACAGATAGACACTAAGGATTTCAGGAAGAAACAAAGACCCGAATTCATGGTAAATAAATAACTTCCCGTTCCCATATTCCGCACTGCTGTGGTTGTTTGCACGATCATCCTCCTTCATGTAAATTCAGTGAGGCCTAAGGCCATTGTAAACAAACCTCTGGCTCACATAATGCCCATAACCTCGACAACTCCTAGCCTCACCCTTTGTCTATACGCAACATCCCCATTGCAGCCTCTTGCCTGGCACCTTATCTATATACATACAGAGCTGGTAGCAAAAACTACAATAAAATAAAATAAAAGCCTGATTTATCTTGCGCCCCCACAGTACCAGATGTCAGATACGGGTAACGAAACTGGACAAGACTCCGAACTTGAACAAGAAAACATCGGTGGTGTGGATAAGACAACACCTACAAGCTGACATGGACCACTATCAATGAAGACACACAGAATGATCTCCCAAGAACAATGCGAATTTCGACTAACCATGCTTCACAGGAAGTAGCAATTGTCCAACAGAGGCCCGCAGCCACTTGTGGCCATAAAACCAGCTAGGGTCTTGTGGCTAGTTACATTCCCGTGATTAAGCATAACACGATCTTTGTCCCCACCCAGGGTCTCAAGGACAACAACCCCTTGCATCAGAAGCTCATGTCTATCATGTGAACAGATTATAAAACAACAGTCTGTCTCGGACATGTACTGAATTCATGGCAAAACAGGGGGACAGGTGTCCAGTGGGAAATATTATGCCCAGCAAAAAATCTGCTGCTTCAGTACCCCCTGTATGTTAACCCACCCCCCAAACCCTGTTCCTTTGATACTGCAGGTACATCAGCAAAAATATTACCCTGCGTTCTGTGCGTTCTGTGCGTCTGACACACCTGACACTGGAACGCAAATTGCAAATCAGGACGCAACCACCCACCCACACAACGCACCTGACACAACCTGACGCAGCACCTAATCCTCAGGATGTACCAGCCGCAGCACCTAAGCCTCTGATCAAACCGGACGCAGCACCTAATACTCAGGACGTCATCTGACGCCAGACCACATCTTCCTGAGATAAGCGAAGGGTCCCCCCTTTACTTCTTTCTGACCTTGATCACCCGGGTCACAATAGATTTCATTCTGTCAAACTATTAAATTTACTACAAGAAGGCTTCTATGGTTCTCATAAACATGCAAGGCCTGAGCCCAGCCTCCCCCACCTGAGCCACCCCCATAAGGGTCAGCAATATCATGGGTTTTGATGCGACAGAGAAGTCCTTTATACCGCTACGTAGCTGGCGTCCAGCCCAACAATCTTCCGCAATCAGATCCACGATTGAAGCTGTGGTTGTGGAGGAATCTGTCATTGAGTTCTGGGATCGTCAGCACACCATTCAGCCATGTAACTTCATGAATAGAATTCGCGGAGGGATGGACCTTACATCATTCTGAAGCTGGCATCGAGCCCGACAATCTCCCGCAATTAGATCCAGAATCGGCTCCGCAGTTGTGGAGGAATCCGATATCAAGCTCTGGGAGCGCCAGGATATCAATAGAGCCAACCCCCACAAGGGCCAGCGATTTCATGAGTCTTGATGGGACAGAGACATCCTTTATACTGCTGCGTAGCCGGCATTAAGCCCAACAATCCCCTGCAATCAGCTCCAGGATAGGAGAAGCAGTTGTGGAGGAATCTGCCATCGAGTTCTGAGATCGCCAGCTTCCCACCTCATTCAACCCTGTAACTTCAAGAATAATAGCCCTCTGGGGATGAATCTTATACCGCTGGATAGCTGGCATCGGGCCCAGAAATGTCCATGTATTGTATTCGGGATCAATTGTGTGGCTGTGGTGGAGTGTTGCAGCTGTGGCCCCGGAGTGTGCATGTTGACTCGGAGTGTTGTGATGAAAAGAATGTGTCGCGTCGCGTCCCATTTCAGGATAAGTGCCGAGAAACCACCAGGCCCTAGAGAGTGTTATGGCTATCACTCGCTTTCAGACTGGAGTGAGCTGTTATTTTCGCTCATTCAAAGATCATGTTCTGAAAATGGATCTCTGAGTGGCAGTGTGACTCTGCCCCTGGGCCTTTAGTGTAAATTTAAAATTAATGGTATCATGGCTTTCTCACCTGGCGCCAGCACTAACTATATTTTCTTTGCCAAGAAATACCCCTGACTCACCCTAGGGCTGAGCCTCAGACTTGGAGAACTTTAAGGCTGGGTGGGTGCTCAGGGGTACTGGTAAATCCTAATGTGCGATGGTGTTGAGGTTGAAGTCTGGATGCATGGGACGCAGGGTTGTTTAGTTGCATGTGTCCGGACGGAACCCGGTACTGAGAAGGGTCTCCAGACACACCAGACGCAACCAGATGTGGCGCCTGACTACAGGACCCACAGGACCCATAGGACACAGAGTTCACCCTACGAGAGTCAGGATGCAACACCACCGCATCTGACGCAGGATAGCCTTTTGCTGATGTACATAGTGTTTAGAGTTGCACCCAAGGTGTGATTGCGGAAGCGGGAAATATTCAACGGTGGTCAAAAGGTATAGACATTATAAGTCAGATGTTACAAAGCTAAAGGGTGTAGCCAGTGTTCTAACAAGGAAAGATACGGCAAAAACACTGTCATGTGCCAGTGCAGTTCATCCAAAATAGAGAAAATGACATAAGGCAATTATACAGAGGACAGGTGGACCCGACTGCCATTGCTTGTAGAGTCGAATACCCTCTCGTTCATGACAGGTTCATCTGCCCCTCAAGGGTGTATGAGATATGTCTCTGCCCATCGCTCAACCACTACTTCCAATCACAGGTGACTAGAATTTTGAGAGAGCCTATATCCTTTCTGTTCCTGAAGCCACAGCTTGGCGACGCAATCTCTGGTACGAATTTCAATAGCAAGAGAAGGCTTGTGATACTGCACCTAGAATTCATCAGTCGTGTCCATCGTATGATAGTGTGTTTCACTTGGGCAATCTGCTCCCATCAACTACAGGTATATCGGCTTGGGCTGTATCAAGATCCTGTGGACTTGAACCTGATGTAGTAGGAGGTAGGAGTCCCTCAATGTCCTGTCCTTTCTTTTTTTTCTGATGACTCATCAATCTTGCAAGATCCTTTCATCCAGTAGTGTCTAGTTCCAGGCCCGCCCAGGAACTCATGTTGAGAATCTGTGTTAGAAGACAAAATCTAGCAGGAGCATCAGGCTATAAAGAAAATTTGTGAAGGCTTCGCTGATGATCATCATGCAGTAGATATTGAACTGGAACATCAGCAATCCAACTTGCAGCTAGGCAGCGTAAGCTACCGTGCTAGAACCGGCACCCACAAGAATTATTCTAGCATTTTAAAAGACTACCCGGACAGTCAATATGCCTTCCAGGAGAGTGAACTGTCGTTTGATTACAACCAGTGATTGTTTGACAATGCACTGCCAATGACAGATTCACACCCTATGTCCCTAGGTAAGTTACAGGAGGTGATGTTCGGACTAGCGCCAGAGAGGCCCATGACCCCTGGTTTCGCCAGTTGCCTGTAATTCACCCTAGACAACTTGCAGGCAAGTGATGGCGATAGTGTAGCCAATTTTCTTTTCTAGACTTGTTGATATGTGAAACCTTTGGTTGTTAGGCAATTAGATTTGCACAAAATGTATTAACGAATCGCACCGGGTAACACCCCACGACTGGGAAACCGCTTACATGTGGCAACTATGGATAACCAAGTTTCCCTTTGATTAACTCTGTTAATACTTGAGATACAACCTTGAAAATTAATCAACAAGTACCTTTGAGTATGGAGAATTTAAATATGTAATTAATATTTGACAATAAGAAACAGGGATCCTAGAAAAATCATTTTAAGACCAATTACACATAACAAATCACTCAATGCTCTAAGTAGGATAAAATTAAACACCTACAATGTGTATTTCGGTAAGCCTATGGAATGATTGCCTAACCCTTTTAGGTTCTGAGTCAGGTGTTTTTTCAATCAAATTAATCACTATCATTCAGTGTTAGAGTAACTAATAAGCTGCTGAAAGCTCTAAACAAGTTCAATGCTCTTCCTAGTAAGATATCTTGTTATTAAGTAAACCAATAACTCTATTTTATTGTAATATACTGTAATGTTTCCTTATCGGTTCTCGGTACACTGAGAATCTTTAAGAAACCGTCTCGGGTGGTGGACTTGCAATCCTAGCCAAAGAGTGGCCTAGGCGGATTGATCAAGTGGAGGCTCCGAAGGCTTGTTAGATAAAACCTTTTACTATATCGCTAAGCTCTTGAAGTGTTTGGCGGCTTTTCACTATTGTGATGAACTGAAGAGATAACTATCCAACCAAGTATATTGACAACACTGTCTGGCAAAGTCTGCTCTTTCTAAATCCGAAAGATGCAGTCTTTAAATACATGGCTGGCTTTTCCTAAAGCATTACTTCTACGAGCACAGCTCATATCCTAAAACAACTATGGTATCAAATTGATACCATCAAATAATACATAAAACATTCAAGGTATCAAACGCTCTCTTGAAACAAAACTTCAAACAAGCGGAGTATCAAATATTACTTCCGCAACACAATCACGGAGGGGCACAACCTCGTATCCCGAAACCAAACATAAAACAAACTAGGTATCAAACAATACCTCCTGCATAACAAGGCTACAGCCACCAGGCTCATATCCTGAAACGAAACTAATCCTATTTGAAATCCATCAGTAACCATAGTCCCTGTACCGGTTACATATACTTTATTATCATTATTTTAGTTTCTACATAAAGTTTAATGCTAAACATAGATCTTTTCAACATTTAATGCCTTAGTGTTTATCCAAGATAGAAATTTGCATCTTAGTAGTTAAACTGTGAGCAATGTTTGCAAATAAAGCTGCCAAACAGCCTAAAATATATTTTTATAGTATTCATAGTTCTAGTAAAATATAATATGTATACATATATATATAAATTACATGTAATAAATCAAGCATTATAATCTATATTAGAAATCCCTAGACTACATAATTTGAAAATATCAGATTATTTGAACAAATTTTGGAAATTTTCTCATACGTGCTAACTGAGTTTTGAAGATTAGCAGAATATAGGAAAATTACATGAAGTTACTCAAATCTGTGAGACTAGCACATAAAATCTTATGCTTACCTAATGCTAGCAAGCTAATTGAATATATTTTACACCTATTAGGTACTTTCTAAGTTCTTACATACTTTAACTCTTATTATATAAGTATTTACTTCTTATAAAAATTAAGGTACAGAAAATAGAGATTCCCTCTATTTAACCTAAAACCAGGTGACAATGTTTGAATAATAAGTGCAAAGCAACTGGCAAGGAATTGGATTCATCAGTCAACTCAATAAGCAGAAATCATAGTATCATGTTAATTGAATTTGTGTACTGTTTTCTACTTGCTATTAGTTATTATAAGTATGAAAACTAGCTATAAATTAATGTAAAAAATTTATAACTTAGATCAAGTAAGACTGATACAATCCCTCTATTTATCAAAAAGGATAGTTTTTGTAAATCTTTCACTTTTATACTACTTAGAGCAATTAGTGATTTATTTTAGATAATTAGTCTGAAAATGATTATACAAGACAGCCAATTATGGATTATTAAAATGTAATTACATATTCAAACTCTCTATACCTGAAAGTACTTGGTAAGTAAGTTTCAAGGTTGTATTGCACTTATTAACAGAGTTAATTAAAGGTAAATTTGGTTTTCCATGGTTGCCACATGTGGGCGGTTTCCCGGTCGTGGGCGGTATCCCCATGTGATACGTTACTATTAGAATCGGTTAGCCAATCTGTGTCACCATGAGGACAATTGGCGATGTGATTCTCTCGAGAGCTCAGCAATATTTAATCCCGGGGGCCAGGATGTTCTCGAAACTCTGGTCATGGCAATAGACAGCAATAATAGAATACCAAGATCTGGATGACGTACCAGGTCATGATACAAGGTGCACCTCCACCTCAAAGATTTTGTGCAAAAGCAGTCTATAATCTGAATGTACAGCAGATCTCTTGAAATGGCATCTGAAATACCTGTGCTATCCAAAGCCATTGAGAGTATGCATGTAAGATATCACGATGCCTTCAAGATGCTATCTGGAATATGTCGACCATCACGAAGCTGGGAGAGACTGCATGTGAGCAATAATGAGGTTGTCAAGAGGCTCTCTGGCAGATAGGTACTCTCACAATACCGTCGCAAGGAACATGTGAGCTATTAGGTGTGCACTGGAACTCTATAGCCAAACATGGAAATTGATGCAGAGGGGGTCCAAATATGGCTGTGTAGCATCAGAATCATTTTCAGGATGCTACAGCCGAGTTGGATTCTGCCATCAAGAGTGAGGCACAGGAGGGAGATTTCAAGGATGTGAGAGCTTAGGATCTGCGAGTATAAGGATGCAGGTCCTTAGTGGTCGTTATCAGGAAGTCGAGGCCAAAGGGGTTGATCGGGAATGGAGTTCGAATGTGACGTTGCGCTGACTTCACATTCAGAACAAGGCTTAATATTCTAAGGGCCGTAAGCCTCTAATGCACAGAACGCTCAGGACCCATATAATAATTTTTACAACTTAATTAATACCACGGTATTGTGTGAAATTAGAAAAAATCTGAAATGAAGAATTGACATGGCAGAAACCACCTTATTTCCTGCTTCTCTGTGCCAATCTTTAAGTCCTATTAGCTTCAGAAGTGTTGCTCCTACTTGTTTTATTGCTGTATTTCCTACTATTAGTACAGCCTTGCTTCGCTCGATAATCTGTGACTTGCATGACCATACCAAGTAGACCTTTCCTTATAGCACCAAAGAGGTTAGTGTTGCTGTTCGTACTATATATTTCATATGCAGGGCAACAGCAACTCCAAGGACAGCTAAACTCACACAGAGTAATCTTCTTACAACCCCTATCCGCCAGAGACTAGTAGAGTGTGCTACAGCTTTTAAGTTGAATCACCAGCTTGATTCATGGAGGTGGCAGAGGTGGCAGGTATTCAGCTGTGATGCAGATTTTACTCCCGGTATTTGCAATTAAGGGTTATGACCGGTAAATCGCTAGTTCCTGTACATATTTATCACTTGAATCAAAAGAAAAGTACCTTGTCAGGGCCCATCACTATCCAGATATGACTCAGGCTGACTGGTATAAGGTCTGGCTTTTGTTCTCCCAATTGTTTCTTTTTTTCTTATTGACACACTAATAGTAAGAAATTATGAAACACTTAAATTATATGAAGCAAGGAATCTGCCTTTAATATTGAAGGGTTCTCCCCTAATAACCAGGTTTGGTTACTATACTGCTAGGAACGGTAGATACAGAGGGTTGCTTTGTACGAAAATGTGAGAAGTTAAGTACTATGAATAATTGAGTGGGCTTCAAGGGCCGTGAGCAAGAACAGCAAATATTTTGAGATAAAGAGGAGGGAAAAACCATTAAGGCAGCCTCTTTTACTACTCATATAGTTCCCAAGTGCCACTAGTTCTGGCAGAAGCAATCTCAGCTTGAGTTAGACTATCTTTACTTGCAGCAGGAGAATGTGAGTCCTCATCCAGCCGCCCACTCACAAAACCATTTCTGGAAGCTGGGAACATTGAGGGTATATGATTAATTGGCCTCCCTGTTCACTTGACTACAGCCCTATAGAAAATGTTTGTCAAATTATTAAAGACCAGATGCTAAACGCAATCCTTTCCCTACCAGCAATGAAGCGCTTCGAGAGGCAATTGAAGAAGCGAGTAGAAAACTATCTCACCCAGAGAACTTGGGTCTCTAGCACACTCACTTTCTACCCAGAGGCTTCAGATATAGACAATTAGAATTCTCACTGGTAATATCTTACTAACTATTGACTTTTTAGGTTCCACTAGCAAATAGGTGCCTGTCAGGTTATTACAATGCACATTCCAGTTCTCATCTACCTGTATCCATTTGGCAAAAATACCAACATCTTTCATCTACCTATTTACTAACTGCCTGCTTCCTAGCTTGGGCCAAGGGAGGCTATTTCAGTTACTCAGATGCTTGTTCAACCTTTTTCTTGTTTCATTTTCTTGTTTCATTTCTTTTTTCTTTTACTGACTTTGTAGAAAAATCTAACAGACCTTTTCAGTGATCATTTCCACTATTAGGCACACAAACTCCCCATAAGAAATTTACAATGCAAAGTTACCCTACCTTGAGATGGACGAAATTCGCAGAATAAAGATAACACCCCCATCCGGCCCCGTTGTTGGAACGACTGGTCATCACTAGATGGCTGGGTAGCGGCATACCAACACCAAAGACTATTATCATTGGAACCTATCTTATAACGCTATATCGGTTGCAGCCATCTGTCTGAGCAGATCTCGTTCGTGTGATATATGAGGCGAGGGCTTCAGGCACCCTATGAAGATGCAAACAGGTGAATTGGATGGAGGCGCATTAGGTTACAGACTATCAAAGACAGATGGTCAGAAGTCTGGGTCGCTGGTAACAGGACTTTTTCACTTTCAAATTAGACAAATCTTACCTCCAAGGACACAGAGAATATAAAGAAGGTAACTATGCCCAGTAAGTAGATCGGGAGAATCCACAAAGGACGCTTTGGTACAGAATAGAGTCTGATGGAAAAAAAGCCATAGGTGCGATCCCGAGAACAGGCTATATAATACCTGTGAATGAGAATTCTGTATGCGGTGGCATTCTACATTCTCTACGGAACCAACAAAGGAAGACCGGCCATCCTCTGTCCCGCAAGTTAGACTGCCTACATTAGACGTCAGGTCAAGATAATTCGTAAACACTACAGTTAACGGATAAACGGATAGGCTGACACCTGATATGGTCTCCACACCCTCAGGAAGAAAAGAAGCGCAGACGGATAAGTTAACTATAGGAGTGAATTGGTGTAGTAGGGGTTTTCAGGGAATACAGGTGTTCGCACCCTGGTGCAGTTCACAGAAATGGTTGCAAGGTAATTAGGTAGTATAGAGTTACCATGTATACCGCGATTGCTCAGACTCAGAATATAAATATTGAAGCATCTTCACTGCTATTAAATTCTGTTGGCCAAGAGTTACCTATCTCGATGAACAAGACCTCAGTCCTAGGTCACGCCAAATACATTCGAGTCACACAAACAGGCTTCCCCCGCTCAATATTTCGGGGAAGGGAATATTCGATATCTACAGCGCCTGGAGATTAGTTTCCTGTGGTTACTTTTCTTGCTGTCAAGTCAAGATTTGCCCTACTTGGTATAGGTTTTTTGGTTAATTAGCCTGTATTTCTTTACTTGTTTGAAAAGATATCCTGTGTGGTGCGAGGGTGAAAGGTTTCCACCCGGGAGATTTGCACAGTTATTTCCTTTGTATTGTTTGTTTGGAATTATCATTTCGTTTATGCCATAGCTAGCACTGCCAGCAAGTTCCTGTACGTTAACAGCGAATAATTGGGTTAAACAAAAAACAAAACTTGCTGCTATTAGACACAACATGCGCGTAGAAGAGATGTTATCGATATAATCAGTTTCGTACAATATCATTCTCAATACTTCAATGATATACCAAGAAGTATTCCATTATATCTACCCGACATTACTCGTGTCATCCTAACGAGTTCTCTGATATAAAAACGATTCAGGTCCTAGCTGTCAGAATTCCTGATGCTGAAGCTACCACCTCTCATCCACTGTGAGCAGAATATTGTTTCTATTGTGCAACTGAAGGAAGAGGGCTACTATTATGAGGGAACAGAATGGAATAATAATATCCAAACACACGCTTCTCTCTCCTCTCATTTTATTTTCCATTATTATTGTCACAAATCATGACTAAGCAAGGCAGATTATACATGACTCATACTTATGAGTCATAAGGGTATGTTGGATTTAACATTATGACGTCACTTGACTCATAGTTCTCACATGACTACGCACGCGTGAGTCATCGTTATATTATGATTGGTTCATTGTTTCATGACTCACAATTGTGACCTCATAGGTTGTAATGACTTTTGCACATGACTCAGATTGTGAGTCATGGGTTTCACGCTTGCGGCTCATTTGAGCGCATGACTTGGTTTATAGGTGATGATTGGTTAATAATATGTTGCAATGTAACTCATATGAGTCATCTGATTCATTTTAGACTATGACTCGCTATGAGTCCTAGAGGTTATGTAATGCGAGGTGATGAGTCACCTGGGTTAGGTTGTGGGAAGATGCCTATATAAGGGGCTTGGTTTCGACCACGGGATAGGCCACGCTTCTCGCAAACTTCTTCCCCCCCCCTACATTTCACATACAATCTCAACTCTACCCCGCTTTGCGTCCGGATCAAACCCCTCTCCCACTTTTTCCTCACCTACTCGCCGCCATGGCGAATCCCCACAACCTTCCCCCAGGGAACGCAGCCTTCGGTAGGCTCTCAGCCCTCAATTCCCCTCTCCCGTCGCGTTCAGGAACCCCCTCTACGGACCACCCCATCGAGTTCATGATGAGGCAACTCGCCCAGGCGAGGAGCACCCTACGGCTCAGCAACCAAGACTTCCCGGACCTCAGCCCAGACGCGCAGGCCGGCACCCTCCCCATCGAGTCCATCACGATTGTTCTCCTCTCCCAGCTCGTACAAGGCCTGGTGACCATCTCACATGAACTAAGCGGGGTAACCCAGGCGGTCGCAACCATCTCCGAGGAAAACGAGAACCTTAGGGAGGAGCTCCATGACATCTCCTCTCAACTCGCAAACCTCCCCCACAACCAAGAACATCAAACCGCTCCGGGGATCGCCGATCTCCAAGCATCCATTCGCGACCTGTCACATCGTGTGTCAGCCCCGATCCCTGCCCCCCGGGCACTTGCCCCCCCTCAGCAGAGTGTACCCCAGCCCTCCCCAACTGCCGGCCCTCCCCCCTCGAAAAAGGGAAAAGAAAGGGCCCGAGCACCACCCACACCACCCTCAGCCGCGGCTGACGACCCAAAATACCTCATACCATTCTACGATACGAGGCTTGGCAAGGCGTTCGGGGACCCCGAGAAGTACGCCAAGCTCTATCCCAACTCGTACGAGGCCGGGGAGTTCCGGAAAGGAA
>Ga0307509_10004809_pt1 | contig 19199 bp, 15 predicted proteins | sample 10_EM_MG_FD_202245 | JGI IMG/M metagenome (GOLD analysis project Ga0307509, IMG submission 202245) | Populus trichocarpa ectomycorrhiza microbial communities from riparian zone in the Pacific Northwest, United States - 10_EM | ecosystem: Host-associated > Plants > Roots > Unclassified | place...
TCGATGATGGTCGAGCATGATCGAGCAGTACCCATGATCGAGCAAATCGATCAGATCATGGATGCTCTGCTCGATCATGATCTGATCGAGAGACCCCTATGATCGAGGTGATCGAGCAGACTGCTGAGCGAGCAAAACTCGATCATGATCTGATCGTGCTTATCACTAGGTGAGACTCCGCTTTGGCTCGCAATCCACGGGATCAGGAGGACCAGCAGGCCCGATGAGGGGATCGTGAGGATACTGCTGGAGCGAAACGACATCAATCTCAATATAGCGGACACGAGATATGGCCAAACGCCGCTTGAATATGCTGTCAGTAAAGGCTACCAGGAAATTGCTGAGTTGTTGCAGGAACGGGCAAATTCCATTACCAGCAATAGAGGTCCCGTTCCAGCAACAGAACTAGTGCTCCCCGACATATCCGGGCCGTCCGAACACCCTCGCAAAAGGGCCCGTCGGCTATGATATCCCTGGATAAAACTCTGCCGCTCTCGCTCGTCCACCAAATATCGCATCCAATCAGAACAAATTTTACGAAACAAAATCCGAAACCCCTATCCGTCATTCGGCTTATTTGTGCATTGCCATGTCACTACACTTGTTATGGCTTTGCATTATTCACCGAACAAACCTCGTCATCTCTCTATCATCCAACTCTTCTTTCCATCATTCATCTTTCTTACATCATATATAATATTATATTAGATGTAATCCCATCTGATAGTTTTCATGGTGCGATGTTTGCTTTGTGGCACAACCTGTAGAAGGGTCGTTACTATTTTTGAGTGCGTTTTTCCTGTTTAGGTTTTGAGTGCATTGCAAACCTGTATTCAGTCTCCAATTAATCAGTCGAGAGCACCTCGTCGAACATCTCTACTCTAACACCACAATCACGACTACTGCCACCGCCATCTTTTCCTCTTATAGTACGTGAGAATCCACTGTCAACACTACCAGCCAGTCGTCAATTTAGGAGTGGGCTACTATCAGTGTTGCTATGGGTATGAGCTTTGGTTAATATATTTTTTGAATATTTTATGAATCTGCGCTTTCCAATCGTGATTTCCCCACTAAATCCACAAACAGTTTGGGGCTACAACTCCTATACATAACCCCTGAGTCACTGTCTGGGGGCTCATTAGTGATTTTCGACCCAGCTTCCACCATTTTGGTAAGGCTTTTGTTCCTCTTCCCGATTGGATTCAGTGTACCCAAGTTTCCCGGGAGGAGGATAGGGCCCTATTGGGCGGTGATCCCGGTCGCCCAGGGCAGCCCGCCCTAATGTGAAGAGGGGGCACTGGAGTGTTTCTTTCGTAACGGCGGGATCAGAGGTTGACAATGGCTTGGGCCGTCCCGCAACAGTACCACTAGGAAAAGTGCCGGAGAGTAAGCCACCGCCCCCGGTGCCTACCTGTAGGCACTTACTACCTCCCCCTGAATTCGGCCACTAACTGGTTTCTCAGATTACTCTACGTACACTTTCCGCTCTCTGAGTTATATCTAGTGCGGGGATTGGCTTGTGCGATATTGAGCGTTGTAGAGTTAGTTTCCCCATATACCAAAACTGGAAAAAAAGCGGGTATGTTGGTAGGGGGGTGATTTCCGGTCCTTGTTCTCTCAATATGGTCGGAGCTGTCCTATATTATAATAATCTGTAGGACGAATATGCGCCAATTGACTCCTCTAATCTCCAAGATCTGCACACCCAAAGTAAGTTGTCAATTGGCTGGACATATCCAGATTGCCATCATAGAGAAATAAGCATATGTTTTGCGTGCGGAGTTCATGATAGTCGAGGGAGATTGTGCGATCGCGAGAGGTCTCTGAATGATGCTTGGACCAGGTTGTGTCACGGGAGCAATTGTGCACCACTGTGGCCGAGGGAGTGCCATTGTTGGTTTTGGCGGGGCAACATTAGACCAACATCCTAATATTTGAATTGACTAATTACTCCGAGGTGCCTGAGCGGGCGCACTTGGGTCACGGCATCTCGGATATGTACATAGAATGTCTACTACATGCTGAAGGCGGTGGCACGATCTTATAAGCGCGATAGGAGAAGGCCGTCATGGAGTCTATTCTGTATGGATGGTACTAGCTAAAATTCACCTCAAGTAGTGAAAACTCTACATGTATAAAGTCAACCCTATATGTCCCTTCATGCATAGAATTTTCACTCACACACAACTCGGTGTTCCTCCATGACATTTGTGCTTCCTATTGTCGGCACTCCTCTCCGCACTCTACTACTGATATTGATGTATGATCATTGAATGTGCAGTAGAAGGGAGAAGGGTGCAGGTTCTAGGCTGGGGGACTAGTCCCGGTAATGAACTTAGCATACCGTAAATTCTCTCGTTACCCATTATCTCCGTCAGCGTAGAATTGGTTTAGTTTGCTAGGTTTATAGAATTGTATGATACTCGTAACTTATATGCTGAGAGTTTTGAATTGACAAAGTTAGCCGAACAATGTATGCACAACAGACACTAATAACAGCCGCCCTGAAGACACCATGCCCAATCCCTCAAATGACCCTAAAGGCAACTAACAAAAATAATAAAAGCCAACATAACAGTCTCAGTATACCATCCAGCGGGCTTAATCAAAAAGGAGCTAGAAAGGAAATTATGAGGTATCAAGGGACAGGAATGATATTTTTGGGAGAGTTTGTTATTGAGGATTGTGCTGATGAGGTGCATCACCGGACTGGCAGCCTGAGGGGGGTTTGGTTAGTTTTGTCAACTCAAATGAAGAATTTATCAGAGGGAGCGGGTCAAGGGAAGGATACAGTGGCCGGACAGGGCTAGGCTCAGAGACATTTGTAAATTTATCGGCACTAGTGTTCATTACGTGTCAGGGCGGGGTGGGTTTTCACTAGCCAGACCCCGCCCTTACGCATGGCCGGCGGGGTATGTTTCGGGTAATCCCCGCTCCGCCCCCGTCCGTGGTCCATCCGCACTGATTCCCTGGACGGGGCCCCGTTTGTTACAAGCTATTCTTACCAGTCTGGGGTATGGGTGGGGCCGGCCCGGGGGCCTGAGTGGGGACAGGGGCAGGGAATGCGGAAAAAGACACCCCGCCCCAGGCTATTGAGTGGGGCGGGCCGGGGAAAAGGGCAGGGGGCCCACGTTGTTCGGGGCCCCGTCCGCCCCGTAACGAACTCTAGCTAGAGGTACTAAAGGTTTGGAACTAAGAGATGGAATGAACAAGTGTCACACTACGAGGTTAGCAAAACAGGCAAAGGTAGCAGGAATGTTTGGGAACTGAAGAACTCTGCCAGGGTTCCGAATAGTCCGACCAGTCAAGTCTCAGAGGCAGGACCAGACTGGCCCATCCTGGTTGATGTTGATGACTGGACCCGACTAACTTGGGTTGTCCAGCCCGGTTTGGACTGGTCCAAGGCCAGCCTTTATAAAAGATCGCATGAGGGTCTGAATGGCACCCATGCCAACAATTGCGAAGAATAGATGTATAGCTATAGAATGATTTTAAAGGCGCTTGCGGCTTTAGAAATCAAGTGCCCCCTCCATACAGGTTGATAGAACATCCTGGAGAGTATGGCATTTGGTGGAAATGCAATTACCCGATGGATAAGTCCAATCGAATACCCCTATTGTGGCAGTTGGTCATGTAATATCACTCACTCAATGCATCAAAATAGTTCAATACTTGAGAACCCATTTTCGCCACCCCTAATCAACGCGAAGCACTATCTCCACCCTATAATCCATGGAAATAATAAGTTTTATTAAGAAAAGCTGTATTTGAAAGTAATATATTGTGATAAAAATAGCATATCCTATTGCTTGGCAGGCCTGGTCGGACTAGTCCTGGTCGAGTCGGTTTCAATAATCCTGACTGTCCCGTCGGTCTAATTTCCACCATCAGACTAGACTTGACTTTCGACCGGACTAGCTAGTCTAGTCCAGTCTTGCGCAGACCATTCGGAACCCTGAACTGTGCGAATAAACGAAACAGAGGTGAGAGATGAAGGGATGCATTGTTTGGGAAGAGGTTTGAGTGTGTTATGTGGAAAGAAGAAGACGGTGATGGAATGAGTGTGGAGAACTTGGACAAAGTTGAAGGAATGTTTTCTAGTCCGCTTTGTGGGTATATGGGACACTGCTGGCGATGTTGAAAGAATAAGAACCAAAGTTACTCCCGACTATGATAGCCTATTTTTCAGACTTTAAAATTGCTTCCTCTGTATTGTTTTATTTTTGAAAATATTCCAAGATTTGGTTGACTAGTTCAAGATCCCGTTTGGCCTGTTTGGAGGACCCTGTTTGGCTCGCTTTGCACTATAACAACCGCGTCCCCACTCATTACCTTACCCATAATCTTCCCTTCGCCCCAACCCCCGAAATCAAAGCGCCTCACAACACGGGGAAAGACTAACCAATGGCGCAGAACTCGACTCAGAAATATCCCCATAAGGCGCCAGCCTATCCCCCAGCGAGTCGGTGTTTATTGTCAATCGCGGCCAGCGCCGTGGTCACCGACGGCGAGGTTTTTTATAGACCATTCGGCCCAAAGATAGGTGACGTCCATCGGAATTAATTGCCCGGATGATCGGGGGTTATGGGAGATATGTGGTAGTGTGCGTCCAGGTTTGTTCATGTTGTGCCGCGGGCCGGAAAGGTTGCGGAATGGAAGTTGTCGCGCTAGTACTCATGATTCCCAATGGTGGGCGGAAGACGGGACTAGACTAGCTAGTCCGGTCAAAAGTCAAGTCTAGTCTAATGGTGGAAATTAGACCGACTGGACAGTCAGGATTACTGAAACCGACTGGACCAGGACTAGTTCAGCCAGGCCCTCCAAGCAATAGGATATGCTATTTTATCACAATATGTTAGATTCAAATAAGGCTTTTCTTAATAAAAGCTATTGTTTCCATAGGTTGTATAGTGGAGAAAATGCCTCGCTTTGATTACAGGTGGCGAAAATAGGTTCTCAAGTATCGAACTATTTTTCGTGCATTACGTGAGTGATGTTACATGACCTCCTGCCACAATATGTGTATTCGATGCAACCTATCCATTGGGTACTTGCATCCCCACCACCTGCTATCCTCTCCATGATTCTCTGTCAACCTGTATTGAGGGCCTGTTGATTTATAACGTGGCAAGTGGCGTTAAATCCTACTATAGCTATATATCTATTCCCCGAGAGCGCTGGCCCTGGTACCACTCCGACTCTCATGTGATGTTCGACAAAGACTGGTCTGGGACCTGTCCATACCAGAGCGGACCACCCAAGTTAGTCGTGTTCAGCCATCGACATCAACCAGGACGGGCCAGTCTGGTCCTGCCTCCATGACTTGACCGGTTGGACTATGTGGAACCCTCCACCTTCCTTTCTGTACACAACTTTCCCCAAGTCTTTCCTTCCACCAAGTTGACATCAAACAATCATGATTCTCATCCCCACCTAACTGGTTTCAGTCCACTGCGTAAAATCCTCACCGTAAGTCATTACCTCCGCAACCAAGATTTTCAACAAGTCCGAAACAGACCAACCCGAGTGATATCTGGTGATCAACCCTCCGAGCCTAATCCGAGCAGGCTTGACAGGGTATGGTGCAAATGGACCCAAACCGGGTCCTCCAAATAGGCCAAATGCGATTCCGAACTAGTCAACCACAACAAGGAATTTTGTAAAATAAAAACCACTAAGACGAAGCTACTTCCCTGGAGAACCGGCTAGCGGTTTTTGTTTTTTAATTAAAGGCCGTAGGCAAAAGTAGTTCAAGATTAAAAAGTGAAAATTTTGGTGAGAGTGAAACAAGTGATAGAATATACATAGTACTAGTCCAAGAAATACTGTTGAGGATGGATGACTAAGCCATTGTCATAATTGACAAAAAAGAGATTATAGACATGAGACTTTCTTCTTTTTGCTTAAACGTTTTTACAGTACTGATATATAAAATAGATAATTCTAATTATTACTGCTTCAAACACGATGCTGCTTTTTGCCCTGTGGTATATCCTTTTACTATGCTCATAGTGTCTTGGCAATTCTTGGCTCAAATTCTGATCGGTTGCCATGGGATTGCTGTTTCACCGGAGGACCCACCTTTAGGCACTTTCCACCGTAACACGATCCCCTGTTTCGGAAATGATCAGAAGTGAGCCGAACCGGAAGGCGAGAACAAGAGAGAAATTGAAGGTCAAACAAGCGTCGTGTCAAGACTAGCTTTATTAGCCCTGTTTCGCTGTGTAGAAAGCGGCGTGTCAAAAAGAGGAGAAGAGAAAAGAAAACAGAAGAGAGTGAACAAAGAAGACAAGCGAGCTCCACAACCAATCGCAGCCAAGAAACCCTCTGACTAAGCTGCAGCGAACAACCCATGATATCCAACACCATGTTTGTTTAATAGTACATGAGCATGAAAATTATCCTCCAATTTACACTCCTTATTCTCAACCCTCTCACACACCGCGAATCGAGCAGTCCACGCTCATATTGAGATGCCACGCTTCACAGTGGCTGTCCAGCACCTGATTAGTCTGAAACAAAGATCGCCAGGTGCAACCTGGCTTGCTCCAAAGATATGTCGTTCCCTCAAAACCAGCTTGCGGTTTAATGGGACATTATTAGGGGGGTCGTGAGTTCATGGGGGGGTTGCGGCCTTTCTAATAGCATCATCATTTATGTATGATACTAGTACATCGTTAGCAGCAAGGTATGTCCATGAACATCAGAAGACAAACTTGCACTGTAAACATTTGTCCTGTGAAGGGAAATCTCTATGGGTCGTCAGAAATAGTCGCCGTGGTTTCTCCTGACACCCTAGGATACGAAGGAAATTTTAGGCCTTCACATTCGAGTGAATATCGACAGACAAACCTTGCGGGGCGGGGGGAGCGGTAGCGACAAATCTGCGTGCCTCTGGCCGCTGCATTTCTTCTAGTATGTACAGCCCCTGGAAATATTTCATTAGTATTCTCCTTATTTTCTCTGTATTCTAGACAACAAATTGAGGCCGGGTTGGTACAACCCATCGCCAATTGGGCAAAGTACAAAGGATCCTGGGGCACGGCATGGCCAACTGCCTCGGAGGTCTCCGGATTATGGTTCCGCCGGTTGCCCGGCCATCGCGGGGTCATAGCTCAAGAATATAGGACCCATGGCCCCGACCAGAACCATCTCTCCCGGCTCACCCGCACCTTCAGATCATCATTGTTCCTACAACTCGCGTTCATCACCTTTCCTACAGCGTTCTTCATTTCCCTCCCGCCACCCGTAGCAGACACTGAGGCGCCCCCATTGCCACAGCGGGATATATCAGCGGTAACGATCTCCCCAGGCAAGGGCAGCGATACACCCCACCAAAGCCTCCGTGAGTGGAACTTGACTATTGGTGGATAAAGACGAAGACCTGTGTTGTTTTTCCTTCTGGCGTTGTTCTCTTGGGTTTTCCTTGAATTTCCTTTCTTCTCTCTTCTAGTCTCATCTAATACACTTACTTCGCTTTGGAAAATTGGTAATTGATTATGCAATACCCCGGGAGAGACACACTCGGGAAAGGTCATCTAAACCGCTGAGGGTACAAGTAGTGATATCATGATTGGTGAAGATAACGTTAGAGGAAAATTTAAAAAGCATCTATGCACACTAACCAATACAGTGCGGAGTTTCGGAATTAATATCATCGCAACCACCATCACCATATTTACGGGTTCGTACTTGATGCCACAAACCGCACGGAATCCATGTTCTGGAAGAAATTTTTTATCAAGATAGAACTACCTCTAAAAACAACGCCTCTATGCATGAACAATACATGAATTTTTTCAAGCCGCAGAAAAAACCCCCAACAGATACTTTGCATAGAACAAGCGAAAACATGAACGAAACTGGATCGGTGAGTAAAACGCGGCACAGGGGAATTGAAAAGATATTTAACTTGTTTCAAACCAGGACCCAATCCAACCCGAAAACTCCACCGGTGAAGTTTTACCCCTGAATATCAATCCCTCCGCGCGGGAGTATCGGCTCGTCAACCCCATAAGGCTGACCGGCTTCCTCCCTTGCCATGTCCGTGATCCATCTCCCATTAGGATTGAGGTCTTGGCCTCGAGCAAGTTTAGCCGCAAGGTAAAGCCAACACGCAGCATTACCAACCGTTCCAACTTCATCGCTCACACTAGGCTCCGCTTGGTGGCCCACCTGGGTGCAAAGATCATTGTCGGTGTACAAATCGAAGAGATGATTTGCGACAGCCTCCGTGTCTCCCACATCGACGAGAAATCCATCCTTCCCATGTTGAATCTGCAATGGAATCCCACAGGCTCTTGTGGCAATAACAGGTTTTCCATGTTGCTGTGCAACAGACACCTTGACTTCGAATCCCTCACGCAGCGAGAGCTGCACCACGATCTTTGCAGTGGTAATTAATGCATTCAACACTGGAATCAACATTAGTTTTTCACCTACAAAGTATCTTAGAGTTGAAACTTACTTTGATCGCTTGGACCAATTCTCATAACTACCACATCTTTTGCAATGGCAGAATATCTCGGCTGCTCAAGTAATTCCATGGTCTCGGTAAAAACTATCGATGCATCCGGATCATCAATAGCCCCATGCCCGCAGCTGAATTCCGTCAGTGTCAAGTCATTCAAAGAGTGGCTCGGGAGAAAATGGAGGTCAACTCACAGCAGCAATTGTGGATGAACCATTTCGGGCATGTCCCTGACAAGACGAGCACAGAATTTTCTGTAAGATTCAATGACGTCCGGGATACCTTTGCTAGGGTCGAATGTTGCGATTTGAGTGATATACTCCCTTGCAGGATAGAGAAGCTGGTTCCTGGGAGAGAGTAACAGAATCAGTAATTTTCTCTCAAAGAAATGAAATTTGTTTGCGAGTTTGACTCACATCCCCAGCTCGATGCATGAATTGCGTAGATTCTGGTGATAAAACCTTAGATCCCACTCACCCAAATATTTATTGAGCCCATCAAGCCTATATTCATCAGCCCAGGAAGAAACATCAAAAAGGGGGAAACAAACCAATCAGTACAGGCAGGCATCAACCCAACCATCGCCAACGGAACATCCTGCGGAACGAACTTGTCCACTGGATGACTGATATAGACATCCGCCTGTTGAACATATCCCCATATCCATTTCCAAACTTGTTCTTGAGGGCTCCCAGGCCTGTCTACGAGATCGCTGCGGATTTGGATATGAGAACGGTAGATAACTTTGACCTCCGGGCGAAGTCTTTTGATTATCGGAATGAGTGCAGGCATTTGATGGTCATCAATGATGACGACATCCGCTCCACCAGGAGCGAGGGGACCGCCGGGCAGGAGCCAGTGGCGCTCCGCATTTACTCCCATCCATTCATTAAGTAGAGCTTGCTTCTCCTCATCGAATCTTTCTTCAGGATCTGCCACTCCTTGGAGGATGTTGTGATTTGTCTTTGTAATTCTGAAAGCCTTCGGATTAGGGTTAGGAATATACCTATCTCAGATGTCAGTAAATAGGTTCTACGGACTATGGATGGGATGAAGACAAACCAATTAAACTTAACACCCAATTGATCGCCAAACCGAACCAAAGCATGCCTCATCAATGCCACACCACCGCCCTGGGGGGTTGCTGAGAAAAAGGCTATTTTAGTGGGTGGACACTGAGGGTTACCATTGGTGTGACCATCTGTATACCCCTTTAACTCAAAAGCATACTTAAGAACGGTATTCCAAGTGCCCTTATGTACGGTAGCCCGATACTCCCCCAAGCCCTCAACCAATTTGACGGCCCCTTGTGCGTCCGGCATCACCTGGTTCCTGAAAGCTATTGTGAGTGCAGGGTTATTGTTAGGACCAAAGTGCATAACACACTCTTGTGCTGCAGAGTCAGCCTGTTCATCGACATCGACAGTGGTTGCTCTAGTGTCTTTCAATTCACTAATGGCTGAGGTCTGGACATTCAGAACCATGGCGATAGTGTCAAAATCTCGCCACAGAGAGGGGCAAATTCCAGGGCAAATATTCTCGAGACCAGGTGTAACGCCAGCACCCACAAATTTAGCTCGGTGCTGAACAGAATAATCCCTCAGGGTCTTATTGACATCTGCCCTAATGGTGTCCTCGATAAAGAGGCCAGGTCTGGGGGTGACTTGGTGGATGCAGGAATAAACCGAGTAAACGCCGTCATGAATTGAGATACCAATTCTAACCGTCTGACCCTCAACCTTTGTGGCGGCCACACCAATATAGAGCGGCTGCGCTATCAAATTAGCTAACAACTTACAGAGTCTGATGGCGGTAAGCAATATAAAACAGTGGGGAAAAAACTGGTAAAACTCTACATCGCTATCAAGTAACAGATGGGGGAAGAAGAAAAAGGGAGGGAGGTAGGAGGAAAAGAGAAAGAAGGGAAGGGAAAAAAAAAGAAAAAGAACGGAGGGGACGAAGGGAAGCAAGCTTACGACAAGGGGCATCCCACCCCAGCCAACCTGTTGAGTTGACAAACTAATGGACCGAGAAGAGAGAGTAAAGGAAGGGTATGTCTGAGCCTCGGAAGCCTCGGAAGCCTCGGAACTAGTCATTTTTGATGAAACTGACGAGAGGAGACCGATGTTTGAGGAAGAGTTTGATAATTCAAAGTAAAGAAAACTAGGTGAAGGAAGCGTGTGAAAAAGGGTTGGCCTCGTTAACAATGGATGGTGTTCTTGAGACGAAGGAGTTTTGGTGAGGAAGGAAGGAGGAGGGGAGAAGGACAAAGATAGAGGGAGAGGGGGCCGTTTATACCTTTTGGAGGGGAGGCTGACGAAATGGAGTCAGGAAGGTAACCCAGCACAAAGAAACCCACGACTCATATGTGCGCACGTTAGGTCCTAGGTATAGAGTTCGTTACGGGGCGGGGCGGGGAGGGTTTTCACTCGCCAGGCCCCGCCTTTACAACAGGCCGGGGGGTTCTTTTGGGGATGATCCCCGCCCCGCCCCCGTCCGGGGAAAGTCCCCGCTCATTCCCTGGACGGGGCCCCGTTTCTCCCTACCTGTTTTAACGGGGACCCGTCTGGGGAACGGGTGGGGCCGGGCGCAGTAGCAGCGAACCCTTAAAAAACACGCCCCGCCCAGGGCCGTTTAGCGGGGCGGGGAATTGGACTGGGGCCCCGCGTTTTTCGAGGCCCCGGAGGCCTCGTAACGAACACTATCTAGGTAAGAGCCCACGTATGTGCTTGCTCTTAAAGTGATACTTCCTATATAATTTAGAACTCAATTCCACCTTGTTGTGTACACAGGCTCACGATGAAGCGAATTGTGAAACCTCATGTGTATACTCCTGGCCTCTCAGATTTGCAATTGCACGCGAAGTGCGGACAAAGCCCTTTGCTATACCATGGATCTCACAGTTCTGTAAACCAGGGTAGGAAATAGCTGGCTTTTGATAGTGGAGTAAGTGAGGGGGGTTACGGGCCAACTGGTAGTAGATGGCAGATACATTGTTGCAACCAGGGAAACCATCAACTACAGAACCAGGGCCTCACATTTGCTCGCGGGAATTAAGCCTGATATTTAAGGGTGACTACCGCCGGGCCCCGATCTCGGTCAGAAATTACGTTTCCGCTATGCCTTTCTCTACCAAAGTCGTATTTTAGTCTACCCGCTCTATATGCTGGGTCATATATTAGCTATCCACTCACAATCTGCAAGGTATAGTGGGTAAAAGTCAATATTTTGTTTCTAAGGCCCGAGTGATATCTTATTTTTTATTTTCCAGAAAGGTTTTTGGCCTTCCAAAAAATATTCCAGGCACTGATAAGTCATGCGTGGGGTGGTGGTCTGTTGGAAATTGTGTTCACAGTAGTGCTCAAATATTCGCTTTCCTCCGGACGCGAGCAGTGGTGGGAAAACGTGGAGTTCAGGCCTGCCATTAGTCAGCCACAAAGACCAACAAACCTTTGCTTTCTAAGGGAGAATGAATGCCCCTATACCTATAAGACTTATTAAAATACATGTTAGCATATCATTCTCGGGCGTGGTTTGCTCTTGTCCTCTGCCACTATTAGAGAAAGACATTTTGTCCCTAAGGAGCAATGGGTTGGGAAAGCGGGGGTGTTAAAATGCATCACAAAGTGCCAAGCAACAGTCGTGAACCCCACCTTTTCCCACCACTGTCTACTGGGTGTGAGCAAAGGTACGGCGAACGGTGACTCATGCGCTAAAGCGTTCAGGCAACAGAACCTGCCGGCAAGTGTGATTGGCTCTCCATGGCTGCCAAGCATCCAGATTTGGTAAGGGAAAAAAGTCTGGAGAACATAATTTAAGCACAGATTCAAGAAATTTACACGACAGCGCTTGAATTGGAGTAAATTCAAGATGTTAGCTATTGATTCCAGTCCTCATATTTTAGAGATACTATAGCGAAGGCCGGCTGGAGAAGATTTGAAGTCATGAAGTAGTTAGTGCCAATTTATAAGTAAATAATATAACATCCAGAAAGTGAAAGAAGAATGTAACACTGAGCCCGAGGTTCGGCTGCGATAAATTTTCTCAAGTTGCAGTCATGCAAATGGGCCGGGTTTATTTACAGTTGAAACGAGGCACTGGTTGATGGCTCCAGCAGCTGGATACTGGTGATCCCTCTGTTGCTGCGAAGCATTTTTTCCTTGCTTAGGATATACACCAACTAGAAGGACTTCACCAGACTTACCTACAGCCTCCACTACTGTACTGGTATAATCCTCTACTTGAAGGTACAAGAGCTTAATCTTAGGGGATGCTTGGCCGGTCCATGGTATTAATGTGCGATCACGTCTTGGGGTTTTGAAATCTGACTTTTTTAACCTAAATTAGACTTAGGGAACAAGATGATTGGCGGTAGGGACACGCCAAACAGCCTTTTATTTCATACCTATCTGAAAGATCATATTACCGTATTATCTCCTATTAACTGGTTTGCCACTAAGGCCTAGTGTTCCTTAGTGTGGGATGGTCCAAGGAGTCAGAAACGGGTCCTCGCAATACACCGATTTAACAAAGTAACTAGAGGGTTGTTTTAGGTGTCTACAACACTTCGACTGAGTGTGTCGCAATCACTCATTTTCACCTATTGTCACTCATCTACAAGGGTTGAGATGGTGATCAAACAAGCACCACCCACTTAGAGTTGTATTACAGGACACCTAAACCCACCTTCTGGTGAACTGTGTTAAGTAGGCGAATTGAAATGGCCAATTTCTAACTCATGCACTGTTCACCCTTAAGTGACACAAGTCTTGGCGGAAAACCGGATAATACCTGTTGGTGGTAATAAGGTATTATAACTAATTCTAATTATATATATTGCCTTGGCACATATTATCAGAATTAATTTTAAGTTATTCTAAATAATAACATACGATTTTAAGAGTCATATTCAGACAGTCGAGCTTTTTTTCACAATAAAATATCGAATTAGGTGAACCTCTAAATCTTACTTCTGATATAAATCAAATCAGAATCACAAACCATGATTTCAAGTCAAATCACGTGTTCAAACCAGAATCATGGCTGGCAAAACACCTTCTCAGGTGGTAGGTGTAAATTCGGGGAATTATTGGCGCATAAAGTAGATTAAGACATGGCAGATATGCGGAATGTGCCATTCAACTCAAACACCAAAACCAAAAAAGAAAAACATTGGCTTGAGAACACCGACTGCTGAGTCATGAGGAAAATCAATAATCGATGTACTCACAGTCCGAGGAAAGTCTCAAAGGAAGGGAACCAAATCTGTTCTTCTTCTATATTTACTATTTTGGAGTATTAATAGTGAGATCTTACACTTGACCCGATATGGTTGCCATGCTCGGGTTCCCTTACAGTACTTTTGTGGTTTAAAACTAACTTTCTTAATTTGCTGTTCTCCACCTTATCTACGATTAACTTGTGCTCAATAGGTAGGTAGTCATGATCTTGGCTTTGGGTGATTTCGTGGTTTTGGAAGGGTGGTTGTTGCCTAGGCTTGGCGGACCTCTGATTCCATGTAAGTTCGTTTTGTCTCCTCACACGCTTTTATTCCTTCATTTTCGGCATTCCATGCCCCTGTCCGCGGTCAGGCCCCCGCCCCAGCCATACTAAAGACGGGTCCCCGTTAAAAATAGGTGGTAACAAACGGGGCCGTCCAGGGAATTAGTGCGGGTTGGCCCGGACGAGGGGAAGGCGGGGAATAGCCAAAGAATACCCCTCCGGCTCCATGTAAGGACGGGGGCTGGCGCCAGAAAAGCCGCCTGGGTCTGCCCAGTAACGAACACTAGCAATGAAGAAGAGGAGACTAGGATCTTGTGGTTTGAAGAAGGGAAATTGGACCTGTACTTAGCTAGTCAGACACCGTGCTGGGTTGGGCTTTCTTTGGCACAGGAATGTTCTGTTTTGACCGGTTTGCTGGGTTCAAGGTTCGGAATGGCTGGCGGAAGACTGGCCGGGACTGGCAGGTCCGGTCGCCAGTCAAGTCTAGTCCAATGGTGGAAATTAGACACCGTAGACAGTGAGGATTATTGAAACTCACTCGACCAGGACTAGTCTGACTAGGCCCACCAAGCCGTAGCATATGGTATTTTTATTACAATATTTTAGTTTCAAATAATGGTTTTCTTAATTAAACTTATTGTTTCAATGGATTACACTCTAGAGATACTGATTCGTTTTGATTAGTGGTGGCGAAAATCGGTTCTCAACTATCGAACAATTTTTGGTTCTGTAAGAGGTTTATTCCTGTCAAATGAAAATACAATAGGACTGGCGATAGACCTGCTAGCGCTGGTGCTAAGGCAGGCTTCCAGGGACCGGAGGTAACAGATAATGGTTGGGGGACAAATAGAACTCAGGGATTGCCGTTCAACCAAGTGTATTCTTAGACTGAAGGTCTGTCGAAGTCTGCTGTCTCCTGCTAGCCCAGAGACTAGTTTAAATACAAAACCCAAGAGCGATAGCCTTCGTGCAATCACGATCATTACCAGTAGCTGCACACATACCGGAATCCTGTAATCCTGCAAGACCAAAGAAAGAAAAATAGCTCAGCCTCCACCAGTGCTACATGACCATTCCATACCCGGAATCCTAAATATAAACTTCCAGCAAAGCAAACTAAACATAGCAATACGATAGCATATCCTATCTGACTCAGAGACAGTGGCGGAGCTGATATCAAATCAAATAAACCAAATATAAATGAACTAAACATAGGAGATCCTGCACTGCCCGCTCCTGTGTACCGTTACCGGAACATGTACACATGTTACATTCCCTTATTCTGAAAAATCAACAATCATTCCAAAGTCTTCACTGTCTTCTGTGCTCTCGTCGGTGTGCCATAGGAGGCTGTCGTCATCTGTGGGGAAATAGTCCCGCTCCGAGCTGCTAGAGTCATATTCCTCATCGTCATAGGGTTCCCAGAAGTCATCTGGGCAATCGTTTGCAGTGCAGGGTGTAGAGGAAACTTCCATGGGTTCCCAGGAAGCTTTAATGTAGTTGGAGGTTATCTGGGGCGTCGGTTCTGCTTGGTGGTTAGCGTCCTGGTATTCCTGTATGACTTCCAGGGAGTGGTCGAGGTTCTCGATAGGTTCCCAGCCTTCGTCTGCTCGCTCATAGCCTTTCCAGAGAACCAGGAATTCGTGCCTGTTGTTCTGGTGGCGGTTGTCAAGTATCTGCTCTGCTTCCCATTCTTCTGCATTGTCGATTAGGATGGGTGCTAGCTTGTCCATTCTGCGGGACTTGAATCTATCGGGATCGTTCGCTCTGTATTCCTTAAGGGACGGGACGTGGAAGTAGGGTTTCTGGCGGCCATTCTGGGTAGAAGGTGTAGTTTGTAGTTGTCTGTGTCAGGTAGATGTTCGAGGACATTGAAAGGTCCGAACCAGTGTGGTTCTAGCTTCTTGGATCGTCCAGGGGAGGAGGTATAAGGGCGGCCTCTAACAAGAACTCTGGTGCCATTCTTGGCCGGTTCTGTTAGGGGTTTGCGGCGTTTGTCAGCCTGTATAGTCTGGCGGAAGGTAGCATGCTTTCTGACCCTGTCTACCTCCATCCTTGTTGCTTCATAGGCGTTTAAGATATCTTCCACAGCTGGTACCTTGCTGGCGGATCTCTGGACAGGCTTGGATATCGTCCAGTGGCGTCCATACAGTGCATGGTATGGCCAGATGCCTAGAGGTTCATGGGGGGCGCTGTTCATGGGTGCTGCAATAGCCAGGAGGGCACTGGACCAGTTGTTTTGTCAGGGGTTAAGGAAGTTCCTCATTAGCTGTTTGAGGGTACGGATCCTTCGCTCAACCTGGCCATTCGTTTGGTGGTGGTATTGGGTCGCCATCCACACCTGGATACCCAGGGACTTCATCATTTGTGACCAAAACTTAGAGGTAAAGCGAGAGTCCTGGTCAAGGACAATGCTAAGAGGGAGGCCATAGACGTCAAAGATAGTGCTGTTGGGTTTCATGATGATCTTCTCAGAGGTAGCAGCGTCCTTGGGTGGGATGAGATGTGTGTAGGAGGTAAAGCAGTCCATTATGACCATGATAGATGTATAGCCATCGGATTTGTTAAAAGGGCCAGCGAAGTCTATGGCTAGGGATTGGTATGGTTCTTTGGGGTCGGGGAGGGGGAGGGATCGTCCGTAGGGTCAAGTGGTGCGCTCATTATTAATCTGCCACTTATCGCACGACCGACAGTATTGGACAAAGTCCTGCCGCATCTGTGGCCACCAGAAGAAGCAAGCCACATAGGAGTAGCATTTGTAAGCTGAGAAATGTACGAGGCCTTCATGGACAGTTTTGAGGATGAAATCCCGTAGGGATACCCGGTTCTCAAGAGATCCTACCGGTATATAAAGGTTTTCTTGCCCATTGCTGTTCTGGGCAAGTAGAAGGCCATCGCGGATGGAATAGTGCAATTTGTTGTCAGTTTCCTTGACCCTGGTGTTGAGGGCTTCGCTCTCAAGATCTTCTCTAACTCGCTGGGCGAGGATACACATAAGGCTGGCGTGTAGGGTGATTAGGAATTGGTTGGCATTGGTTGCCTCATCGGAGTCATAGCCTGCTTGGCTGTAAAGGGGACAAAAGGCCAGCGAGGCCATGGGCGGTGTGGCTAGAATGGTATCATTCATACGAAAAGGCGGGAGGCTTTTTGAGTGGTATGGGATGTTGGGGAGGGAGGCCTGGCCTGCCTCAAGGGCTGTATTCGATATTGAAGTCCTATCCTGCTCTTTTCGCTTTGTCTTCTTACTCTGTTTCCGGACCTTAGGGTCCTTTGGCCAGTAGCCGGCACCTTCTTTTTCATTGTTATGTATTTCACACCCATCATCAGTGCATGACATCCAGCTCATTTCTGAGTGTCGTCGTTCCATTTCACTAGAGATTGGGAGAGTTCTATTATCACCCCAAGAGTTTCCAATCGATATTCTTCTATGGTTGCTGGCTCCGCTTGATCTAGCTAGCGAGGAGGCAGAAGCCTTGCGCTTCTGAGAACGGGTTACTGCACTGCTAGTAATTTCGTCCATAAGGTATTCAGGGCGGCAGCGAGTGATAGAGTCACTGCTGGTAAGGGTGGGAGAGGTTTGGGCTTCGCCTGAGTGGTGCATGGCGTCGTCTGATTCAATGCTAAAATCGGTAGAGGAGGCGTAGCTTGTATTGATCTGGAGGGGTTGGATAGGGTCAGGTAGCTCAAGGCTGTCATAATCGATAGTGGGGTCCTTGAGGCTTATATCTAACGGCCCTGGGGTTCCCTCATGGATTCTCGATAGGTAGTCTGCTAGGAAATGTTTTGCTCCTGGTTGGTATTCTATTTTAAAATCAAAGTGCCTGATGTGCGTTAGCCATCTCTGCTGTCGTCCATTGAGATTCTTTTGGGTCATGAGTTTGGTGAGACTCTCGTGGTCTGTAACCACTGTAAACTGCCTGTGTAGCAAATGGGGAGCGAATGCTTCCATAGCCTCAATGATTGCGCGCGTTTCCTGTTGGTGTGTGGGGTAGTTGCTTTGTGATGGCGTCAGGTTCCTGCTGAGGAACCCGGCAGGTCAGGCAGCATCTGTGGTTGGTCCTTGGCCTATCCAAGCACCCCTACCTGTAGGGGATGCATTGGTAAAAAGCCATATCATATCTGGCTTATTATAATCGATCGGTCTTCGGACTTTGTGCTTATCTGCAGATCGCTTGACCGCTTCGAAGGCTGCTTCCTGCAGATCCGTTGACAGCCATTCAGCGTTCCCACTCAGCTCGGTGAGCGGAGCTGTGATGGTGGCGATGTGTGGAATGTACAGCGAGATACAGTTAACCATTCTATGGAATCTCTGCAGTTCTTTCTGGCTCTCTGGCCTTGTCCAGTCCGTTATGGTCCGGATTTTCTCTTGTGCAGGGTGGATGCCATCATCGTCTATCATATGGCCTAGGATATCGAGCTTAGTAGCAAAGAAAACACTTTTCTTTGGGTGGGCATAATAGCCGGCGTTCTGCAGCTTACTGCAGGCGTTCGTAATGTCCTTAACATGCTCTTCAAAGGTGTCACTGAAGACAAAAATATCGTCAATGTAGACCCATATGTTCTTGCCTAATTCGTCATAGAATAGGTCCTCCAAAGTCCTCACAAAGGTTCCGGGAGCATTCATGTCTCCTTGCATCATGACCTGGCTTGTAAAGCCGCCGAAGGGTGTCTTGATAGTGTGGTATTTCACATCATCTGGATGCACTCTGGTCTGGAAGTAGGCGTCACTGAGATCTCTCTTGCTGCGGAATCGTCCTCTGCCTACCTAATTTAATATAGTGTTTTGTTCTGGGATCTGTGTGTGATTGGCCTGGGTGTTATCATTCCTGAAGCGGAGATCTACGCGGGGTCGGATTCTGCCATCGCTTTTGGCTTCGACAAACATGCTGGCTCCTCTGGGCACAGTGGTCCTATGGAGGATACTGGCCTTCATCTGCTTGTTGATCCATACTTTGTATGTGGGCATCAAGGCTTGTGGCGCTTTGAAGGTGGGTGTCTTTAAAAGCTTCGTTGGGTCTATGAGGCTTATCCTGTGCATTATCCTTCGTACTGGAGGAAGTTCCTCAGGTACTTCTTTGACAAATACCTTGGGGAACATCGCCAGGAAGTCTGGTACTTCCTCTGGCTTCGTCATGGCTGATCTAGACTCTCTAGACTTTCCGTCACAGGTAACTCTGACCTTGTACTTGGAGAAGTAAATGCTGTTCTTTTGGCAATCGATGAC
>Ga0307509_10004810_pt1 | contig 19197 bp, 22 predicted proteins | sample 10_EM_MG_FD_202245 | JGI IMG/M metagenome (GOLD analysis project Ga0307509, IMG submission 202245) | Populus trichocarpa ectomycorrhiza microbial communities from riparian zone in the Pacific Northwest, United States - 10_EM | ecosystem: Host-associated > Plants > Roots > Unclassified | place...
TTCTAGCTACCGGTCCCTTGAAGCCTCCCTTAGCACCAGCGCTAGCAGGTCTATCGCCGGTCCTATTGTATTTTCGTTAGACAGGAATAAACCTGTTACATTTACTTTAGTAGAGATGTATCTAACTGATACCGTGTCTAGGGTCTGATGGCAAAGTCGTCGGTGCCAGGTCTCAAGACTAGCACCCGGGGATTGATTTGTACTAAGGCCTATGTTCGCTTCGACGGATGGCTCCTCGCTGTAGGAGACCGACTCTTTGTTTAGGTAATATAGGCTCCCAATTCGGTATCCCAATACGGTGTGAATGCCGGTATTGCTAACATAACAGGCTCTTGAACCGAACTCAACTCGGTATCCAGTCAACCATTCGAGAAACGGACATTAGGTTTCCACCAACTCCGGGGACATGCCACACATCAGTTAGCTTGATGCTGATAGTCTGCGTAACTATCTCAATCGACCCGACTCCTTCAGCCTTTATCTTTGTACCGTCTGCGATCGTTATAGCTTGATTTTTGCTAAGACTTGTATAGGTAGACAAAGCTTCCCTAATTCCGCATAAATGCTGACTTGCACCTGAGTCAATTATCCACCATAACCTGGGTATACTTGGTTGTGGCTCTTGCACCCAGAATGTAAGTTCCCGTGATCCTTCCTGTGGTTGATTTCCGGTTTCTTCTGCCTTACGTTTAAAACAGTCCTTCTTCCAGTGTCCTTCCTTTCCGCAATGGTAGCACTTCGTACCCGGTGGTGTCCTCGTAGTGCCCAATCCTTTATTTCCTCTGTCACTGCTAATACTGCCATGGAATCCCCTAGTACCTCCACGAAATCCACTCCTCCCTCTACTAGTCGCATGGAACCCACCCCGGCTCGAGTGGGAGTGATAGTTGGGTGATGGACGGTTTGCGGAGAAGGCCGTCTGGGTTCTGGGCGTATTGGTATCCTCGTACCCCTTATTGCTTACTTGACCAACTTGTCTTCTCGCTGACTCTTGTAGGAGTCTTCCAGCCATTATGTCGAATGTGATTAAATCTGAACGAGATTGCAGGGCCATGACCAGTGGCTCATAGGACTCGGGTAGGCTACGGGTCAAGATAGTAAGTAGTTCACCATCATCCACCTCCTTTCCTTCCGTTGATAAACCTCGCAACTGGTTGGCTAATTCTCGAAAATTATTTAGATGTTGTGACATATCCTGACCTTCGGACATCTTAAGTGCCCAAAGCCGCTGCATCAAAACCATTTTTCCGCTCAAACCAATCCCCTGATGGACTTCCTTGAGTGCTGCCCATGCCTCCTTGGCCGTAGTTGCATTCTGGATATACTGTATTTGGGAGTCTTTTATATTCAGGGTGATTATAGTAAAAGCTTGATCATCCTTGGTAGAGCTGACGGTACTATCTTCGATCGCAGGTAGGAGGTCCTTCTCTTTCAGAATCCGGATGATTCTAAAGCGCCAGGCATTGTAGTCGCTCTGGCCTGTGGCCATTGAGCCTTCCAACTTCTCAATTGACTGAGTCAGTGAGGTTGTATTGGCATGGTTCCTACCGCTGCCACTTGCATGGCTACCACTTCCGCTGGTGGTTCCGCTTTCTTCGGCCGACATGCTGATAACTCTTGTATTGATCAAGGACGGGCTTTGGGGTTCGATTCTTTTGGGATAGCTGGCTTAACTGATCGATTCTGGTTGAGGAGCGCTCTCCGGGCTCATAACCTCTTATTTTCTGGGCCGTATATCGATCGTATGTGAGCGCTAAAGAGAAGAATAAAGTTTATGAGAGACAGACAATGTTCGGTGACTTCTATTCCAACAATTTGAGCATGAAGAGAACTTCTTAAGTACAACCCATAGTGACTACAGGATCATACGATTTCCTTCTCTTCTCACGCCATTTTCTTACCCCTTATTCGCCTCTTTGCTTCCCTGCTTTGGTATGTCTACTACCCCGCTCTGCCACATATGTTACCCCGCTCTGCTACGTATCCTACCCCGCTTTGCGCATGCTTCACCGACTTCCAGACCTAGCGGCCAATTCTCCCTATTTCTTCTAACATCTTCTTTCTTCTGGCGTGGGGGTTGAGTGCGGTGAGAAATCCAAGGTGAGCGCCGGTGATTCACAATAGAAACTTCACCATATTTTTCTTATCACGTGACCAGTGTGTGTGCAGTACTGCTTGGCCACACCCTTACCTCACAACCCTGCTGTGGCAGGCAGGTATTTTTTACCCAATTTCTGACTACCTATGCTCGAATACTGGTTCCATGTCTGCAGGTACGGTAGTTCCCGTCTGTGGCTCTGAAATCCCGAGATATTTCTAGCCGGACGGAAGCAACCGCGGGAGACTCCGACTCGACACTGATTGGTGAATCCTGCCAGGACTGTTCGTACTACGGTACGAGTGTAACGTCTTCCACGCCATACCGAGCCATGCTTCCTCCCCCCTATGCTTCTTTCCCTCTATTTTCCTCACTTAAAGAAAATAGGCCACGTAACCTCCTTGTGATCCGTCACATTCTGGTTTTCAACAAGTTAGCGTCCTTGATTCCTTATCGCCCCCTCTCGCGATACCTTCAAGTGTTTAACTTCAAGTACTCTGCTGGGCTTTGCTTGATTTTAATTCTTTCCTTTCGATTACCATTGCTTGGAATCTCGAGGTTCCTCATCTTTGGCCTCTGCTTTCTGCTTCCCTCGGTCGGCTTGCCCTCTGCTTCTTGCTTCCTTTCAGGGTTAACCCAGGTGCTTCTTCCTCCTCTGGTTCAGTCCGGGTGGTTTCCTCCCTTTGGTTCGGTCAAAAGGTCGGTGGTTTTCTTCCCATCGGTCGGTTAGTGGTTACGGTCGGTCTTCTGTCCGTCAGGTTGATCGTCATGGTTAAGCGAGGTTCCTCAACCTTTTCTGCCGCGGCGGTCGCAAGATCCGGTCTGCCTCTTGGTCGGATGGGCGAGAAAACTTTGGCCCTCGAGGCTGAGGTTTCCCGCCTCTGCCATCACATTTCCGTCCTCTCCCGTCGGCTACATTTGTCGGCTCTCGAGAGTGAGTCCCTCCGCTGCGAGCTCAATGCTCGTTATTTTGTCGCTCCCCTCTCGTGTGAGGGTGACGGTGCTGAAGCCTCTCCTCTTCATGAGGAGGTGGCTGATGAAGTGGCGGTGCACGCCCCGGTGGCTGTGCCTGCTGCGCCTACAGTGGCGCCCCTCGGGGCACATGTGGAGGTGTTGACAGTGACTACTGTGGCTTACGCTGTTATGGCGCAGGAGCTTGAGCCTGGTGTGGCTGAGCCAGTGTTACCGGTGGTGGTACAGGTTGACCTGTCGTCGTCGGCTGGTGGAACTGTTGCCGAACGTCGCCCGGGTCGTGTGCCTTGGGTGGATGATGAGGCTGGCGTGGCTTCTCGGAAGGATCTGGTGGTTGAGGTTATTTCCTCCTCGCCTCCTCCGGTACCCGCTGGTCATAACGGTTCTCCAGTGGCTTCGGCTGCTGGGGGGTAGGGATCCGCTCGTCACGCTCGTGATCCTGGTTTTGTTACCATCGGCCGTGGTCGGTGTCGGAAGGAGCGTGTTGGGCGCGGTTGAGATTGTGTTGGATTTGTTTTGTCGTGTTTCCGTGACTGGTTTGCCGGATTGTGGGCTTGGTTGTGGCTATGACCTCGCCTGCTATAGTGTTTGGAGGATGGCTATGGGAGGTGGATTTACTTTGTTCGTACCCTAGTTGGGTGGTTTATTATGTGATTCCCGTGTGCTGGCGAGATACTCGGACTTCGGTCTACGAATCGCGCGGGTGGTACTTTTCCAGAGCGACTGCGGGCTAGGTGGGGTTGGGACTGGCGTACTCCTTGGAACGTACCGCCGTATGGTTGTGTAAGCCCGGATAGGTAGTCGCTCCATTAGCTATCTAGTTATAAATAAAGGATGTTGAACCCCTATTTTCCCTCCAAGTGCAATTTGCACTTTCAGAAACATCACATACATGATCTTGAGATTTCCGCGTAACTTGACCTGTCAGGTTACACGATAACGAGCCTCCCACATATTGATGAGAGATACTTGAGAAACGCCCCTCCAAGCTGTTGGATTTTTGACTGCTCATCACATGCATATATTCCCATGCGGGCAGACTCTGAAACGCAACTACTATTATCCGTTAGGCACTATTACTCTAACATCGTTCCACCAGTGTTAGCTCATACAACCTCTGACTACGATTCCTCATAAGCTAATGTAACAACATCAAACAACTGTCATTCGGCACTGAAACAGGAAGACTCACGATACCTGAAGGATATCCGAACGATACAGTTGGCTTCACACCCAACCTGTGGCTGGCCGCACTACCATTACCTTGGAAACTCTACTAGAACCTCGAATCAGATTCTTAACAGTGCATGCCGAAACTACTAAGTGGGAGGACGCGAGAAGCAGGAGTGTGGATGCGCAGCAAGCATGACACAGAGGATGGTTAGGATATAAGAAAGCCTGTTTTTCCCATTATTTGTTCACTATCAGTTCACTGCACTTCATTCTTGTCTGTGTCTGTTTATCTTATTCTTCTCTTCCGTTCGATTGTATTCCGCCTGTTCTTTCTTTTGATAATTCTTTAAGTTCTTCGTTAGTCTTTAATATCTGCTATATACAAATCAACTTGCGTCAAATCCGAATCTGAACTCTGAATCCGCTGTGCGAGAACCTTGTTGCTAAAAGATTATGCCCCCGGATTGACGACATCCAGACTATCCAAAGAACTCGAAAAACTCATCACTCTCAAAATCCAGGACAATGTCGCACGCCTCATCCGATTACAATCTGCTCTCACGGACCGGAATCAAACCGCTGTCCCGTCGATCCAATTACCGTGAATGGTGCCTTGCCGATACCGATATTCTTGCAGAAAAAGGATACAGGGATATCGTGTCCAATACCGAAAAGCAATTAGAAACGTCCGATAAAACTACCTCCGATAAAACCAGCTCTGATATGACCACCTCTGATACAACTGCCACCGCTACATCTAACCAAGCCAAATCCACCGAAATGAATACCCCATCTGACACCTCTGACGAGACTTATAAAGAAAAATCTGGAAAGGCCCGTTGCCTGCTAGGCCGTCTGCTCGATAGCAATCATCGAGAACTTTATCCTAAGGAACGAGATCCTCGGAAACTCTGGGCCAAGCTTGAGAGTCGGTACGCCGGCAAAGACCAAGCACGAATCTGGTACCTGCGTACTGAACTATCGAATATTCCGTTTGAGGACGAGGCAATGGTAGACAACATTGCCAAGTTAGAAAAGCTCTTTAACCGGCTGGCAGGAGCTGCGGAGCAACAATCTGAAAAAGATAAGATATATATACTTCTTTCAAATTTACCAATCGAATACCACCCATTTCGAACATCGATTTCCAACAATTCTGACTTCGATGATATTTCCTACGACCATGTTTGCGATCGGTTAAACTTAGAATACCAACAGCTTAGCGGTGTACCTACTCACAATCTGGCCAAGAGCACCCAAGGTACAAATGCCTTCTTCTCTACACAACGAGGACGTAGCAGATCTCTGCGGGGTAGAGGCGGAAGAGGAAGAGGATACAGGGGCCGCTTTGTTGGTACAAGTGCTGCCGGTGCTTTTGCACAATACGATACTAGAGGAAGTACAAATGAGACAGAGAGGCTAGAAGGACCCGGTCCTGTTGGGAAGGATACTGGTCTCTATTGTAAAGAGCAGGGTTATTGGATTAGCAACTGTCCAAAGAAGAGTAGGGGCAGTAATACAAGAAGTCCGAACTCGTTCAATACTACTCATGCCTTGAAAGCAAGTCCTATAGCCTGGATGGCACATACCGCTACAACTGATCTCGAGCACGAATGGATTCTAGACTCTGGCGCCTCTCACCGGATGAGTTCGCATAGAATTCTTTTTCGAAAGTATCGGGGATGTGAAACACACGTTCATATTGCCAATGGTAGCAAGATGATCGCTACTGGTATAGGTGATATCTGGCTGATGGCAAAAAGCTGCACGAGGCAAGTGGAATGATGTCCAACTTCAGAATGTGCTATACGTACTAGACCTCGGACCGCAAAACGTTATCTCAGTCCGCTGTATACAGCAAGCGGGAGCATCTGTGATTTTCAGCGAACATGAAGGTGGAAATGTGACTATTTCGAAGGGGAACAATCCAATCGCAACTGTGGAACTCCGAGGTAACTCCTATGTCTTATCAGTTAACACACCGAGAGAAACCCCGCATTATTGTACAAACACGGCCACCACATCCTCAGAGCAAGCTTCACTTCTTGAATGGCATAGACGGCTCGGACATCTAGGATTCGATGATGTCAAACTCCTCGCCCGATACAACTATGATATCTGTATCATCGGCCCACTTACGAACCCTTTTTGCGAGCACTCTATTGTCATCAAGCAAACACGGAAACCGAGTTCATTGCCAGCACCTCACCGTGGTAAAGAACCATTGGATCTTGTACACAGTGACCATGCTGGACCGATAAGTCTACCATCACTTGGGGGCTCAAAATACTTTGTGCTATTTATTGATAATAATTCAAGGTACACCAAAGTCTATTCCTTGCGGTCGAAAGCAGAGGTCATCAGCCGATTCTGTAAATACAAGGCCTTAGTCGAAACCAATTTGGGGAAGAAGATTAAATGATTTCGAAGTGACAGAGGGGGTGAATACACAAGCTATGAGTGCGATCAGCTTTTGCGTGACAGTCGCATTATCAGAGAAAAAGCGGCCCCCTACTTCCCCAAACAAAATGGTGTCAGCGAGAGAACAAATAGAACCCTTATTGGGCAACCCGAGGCGAGGCTAGAGGAGTCAGCACTCCGAATGGAGATGTGGGCCGAGGCAGTACACTTAGCTGTTTACTTGAACAATCGCAGTCCTACTAGTGCGTTAGAAGAAGGATTAACGCCGCTTCAGGCTTGGACTGGTGAGGCTCTGCATGTAAGAAAACTGATTAAATTTGGAACTATAGGATATAAACACATACCAAAAGAACTCCGCACCAAGTGGGAACCGAATAGTCAAAAATGCGTCTTCGTCGGTTATGGAGGAACAAATCTGTACCGCATACTGATTGACAATAGGATTCACGTCGCACCGTATCTTACCTGGGTTCAAGATCCACCGAAGAAACAAAGTTGAAACCCATATACCTCCGAGAATGTGGACTTAGTTCATATTCCGGATGAAAGTGAGGACGAGATCACAGAACCCCCGAATCCTCAAACTCCAGCACCGAATCCAAGTCCCGATCCAAGTCCTGATCCAGTTCCCATATGTCCTCCTGAGCCAGCACCAACCACTCCAGCAGGGGTCACTACTCCCGGTGATTTTCCATTGGATAGTGGCAAAGAAACAATCCATGTCCGACCGTCACTCCTACCTAATCCCCCTCGCCAGGAAACAGAATATGCACAGCGCCCAAAACGTTCAACAGCCGGAAAGTATACCTCTACCCGATTTCACGATACACAGTTCTCCCGCCTGGCTACTCTCACACATCAGAGTCCCAACCGCCTTCAGGCATGTCATGGCTTTACCAGCATGTGAACATACAATACCGAACCAGCTAGCTTTACCAAAGCAGCTAGTGGACCTGGTGCAGCTCAATGGAAGCGGGCTATCGAAGAAGAGCTCCTGTCTTTAGAAGAAAACGAGAGCTGGATATTTACGGAACTGCCTAAGGGACGGGCAACCGTAAAGTGTCGATGGGTATTCAAAGAAAAGCGAGGATCCATGTCTGAAATCGTTCGGTACAAAGCACGGCTTGTAGCCAAAGGCTTTACTCAACAGTACTGGATTGATTATCTCGAAACCTATGCACCTGTGGTCAAGCTGACCTCCCTCCGCATCATTCTTGTCTTAGTAGCATTTTACAATTGCGAGATTCACCATGGAGATATCAAAACCGCTTACCTACTAGGGAAATTGAACAACGAAATCTATATGGACATTCCAGAAGGGGTCCAAGCTCCGGAAGCCGATGGTAAAAGAAATGTTTGTCGACTACTCCGCGGGCTTTATGGACTCGAACACTCCGGTCGTATTTGCAATCAGGCATGGGATAGTTTCCTGGTGCAAAAGTGCGGGTTTTCAAGATCAACGGAGGACTATGTTGTCTATCATCGGTTAGGGAACAACGGTAAACCGCTATGGATTTTTATTTGGGTAGATGATGTTTTATGGGTAGGCGAGCATGGGGATATCGTAATAGCGAAGCAGGAATTGGGAAAGCAGTTCCCCCTCAATGATCTGGGCCCTGTGCACTTCTTTCTTGGAATGAAGATTACTCGACATCCGGAACACCATTCCATCACGCTTACTCAAAATCACTATATTGAAACGATTATCAGGCGATTCGACTTTCAGGATACATACCCAGTTTCAACTCCCATGGAACCTGGGAGCCGGCTTACAAATATCACCGAAACTCAGGACCCCGCTGATGAGACCCTTTCCTGCAGCATTCTAGGAAGTATGATGTACCTAATACTTTACACCCGTCCGGACCTGGCTTTTGCAATTGGCAAACTAAGTAAGTTTAGCTCAAATCCAAGTACAGAACACATGAACGCTGTCAAGAGCCTCCTTCGCTACACAAGCAAGAAGCGGAAACTAGGGCTCCATTTTGGACCTTTCCCTCCCGGAAGCCAACCAAAAGCGTTTGTCTTTAGTGATCCCGATTGGGCTAGGGATACCGAAAGCCGATGCAGTACCGGAGCCTATGTATGCACGATTAGTACTGGTATTCCCAACTCCGTCCATACAGCTATCTCTTGGTCAAGCAAACAACAACCTACAATCACACTCTCGTTAACCGAGGCCGAGTATATGGCCCTAACACAAGCCTGTAAGAAAGCCATTTGGGTCAGCCGATTTCTCACCGAACTTTCTACAGGAACAACTTCCTACAATATCACACCTATTACGATATATGCCGATAACCAGGGCAGCATGGCCCTTGCTAAGAACCCAGAATTCCATAACGGAACAAAGCACATCTCCAATCAGCATCACTTTGTTCTTAAGAAGGTTGGCAGTGAAGAGGTTATACTGGAATACTTGCCAACGGGAGACATGTTAGCTGATCTTCTTACGAAGGCATTACCCCGTGAGAAAGTTGAAAGGTTCAGAAAGAATATGGGGGTATACGAAGCGTGATCTACGAAACTTGATTTCTGGTTCTCCTCAGCAGTGGGAGCGTCTTTTTGTTTTCTTTTTTTTTTACTGGTGATATGATTCGGATTGTCGTTTCATTTTATTTATTTTGTGTTATTTTTCTTTTTGGATTTGTTTCTTTAGTTTTCATGATTTGTGTTTCTTTGATACGCAAGTGATTCGCAGAGTGGGAGTGTTGGATTTTTGACTGCTCATCACATGCATATATTCCCATGCGGGCAGACTCTGAAACGCAACTACTATTATCCGTAACGCACCATTACTCTAACATCCTTCCACCAGTGTTAGCTCATACAACCTCTGACTATGATTCCGCATAAGCTAATGCAACAACATCAAACAACTATCATTCGGCACTGAAACAGGAACACTCACGATACCCTCGGCTTCACACCCAACCTCTGGCTGGCCACACTACCATTACCTCGGAAACTCTACTAGAATCTCGGATGAGATTCTTGAAAGTGCATGCCAAAACTACTAAGTGGGAGGAAGCGGGGGGCGGGATTGTGCATGCGCAGGAAGCATGACACGGAGGATGGTTAGGATATAAGAAAGCCTGTTTTTCCCATTATTTGTTCACTATCAGTTCACTGCACTTCGTTCCTATCTGTCTCTGTTAATCTTATTCTGCACTTCCGTTCGCTTGTATTCCGCCTGTTCTTTCATTTGATAAGTTCTTTAAGTTCTTCGTCAGTCTTTTATATCTGCTATATACAAATCAACTTGCGTCAAATCCGTATCTGAACTCTGAATCCGCTGTGCTAGAACCTTGTTGCTAAAACAAGCGCCTACTTCCTGAACCTTTTCCACAAGATAAACCAGGACCAGGAGATTGGGGCTACCACCGCCAGCAAAGGGAATGTGGTCATGATCGAGATGATCTATCAGATTCACAAGGACTAGAGGACGGCCATCGATGCGCTCAGTGAACAGATCGAGGACCTTACCGAGGAAGGTAGCACCCTTCAGAACGCTACTCCCCGGCCTGACACACCCACCCCGATACCCTTCCCACTACCAGTGACAGCCCCGGAGCAGACTGCTTCTCCGGACTCCTGCCCAATCGCTCTCCCCACAGCCGCGCCGCCCAAATGGTGGGCCACGGTGGCCAGGAAGGGCAGAAAGGAAAAGACTACCATGGCCACTAGGGCTGCTAACGCCCCAGCAAAAACAAATACCAACAATAGGCCCCAATTGAAAAAGGGTCTGACTGCCAGAGAGCGCCGCCTTGTCGTTAAATGCGAGGGTGGGCCACTCCCCACAACCGCCCTAGACCTAACAGATGATATCAACTTGGCACTAGCTACCACCTATGTACAGACTGTCTCCCTACGAGAGAATACTGTCACCCTCACCACCATGGAATCGATCAAGGCCACCTCGCTTAACAGCAAGGTGGCAATATTCCTCCACCTAATACCAGGAACGGTTAGCGTTCACCTGGACACCCCGTATCACACGTTTTGGTACACGGAATCCCAACCTCGAAGTCGCTGGCCGAGATAGCCAATGAGCTTACCACCTTCAATACTTGATTGTCCCTTACTAGCCAACCCAGATGGCTCACCACCGACGACGCTAGAGGTGGAAAAGCCGCCTCTACAGTCGCGATCAGCATAACGGGCCCCAGGGCATCTGACTACGTTGGAACACCCTGCGCTGCTTTCTCATCGACCTATAGAACCGAGTGCCGCCTCCGCTTCAACTCCCACACTCAGTGTTCAAATGCCAGGGCTATGGACACCACAGTAACCGATACACCAACCCGGTTTCATGCCGATGGTGTGCCTCCCCACATCCCACAGGAAACCACACCTGTCCCAGTGCTACTTGTCGTATACGCGGCGGACCCTGCAGCCATACCGTACTTAGGTGTGTCAACTGCCAAGGCCCACACGACGCCCATACAGTACAATGCCCCTCCCACCCCAAGGTTGCTCAGGATGAGAACCCAGAAGGAGAAGAGGAGGAGATGACAACTCGATGACTATGATGCCTGTTATGGTTATTGCGTAAGACTTTGGTTTTACATTTTATTTGTCAAAGAAGATGGTGATGGAGTTTCTTTTGTTATATTAATGGTTTTTCTAGGCCATACCTTAGGGTGCATGCCGGAGTTTTCCTGTTGTTAAATACGAAATAAACTCATAGGATTTTACAAAAGAAAATAAAAATACACGCCATAGCGAGCGCCCGGCATAGCGAGCCATCCACCCAAATACTAGCCACTATTTAGATCCGGACTGGGTTTAGCCAATCACATTGCCTAAACTTGCAGATAGCTCGCTATGGCGTGGAATACGTTACTAGTACTTGTATTCTCATCACGTATTCAGAATCCCGTTCCTACCCAAGTGTCTCAAAGTCTGTTAAAATTGGTTCTTGTGCAGGGATGAAAAAATCGGAAAAGAAATCATTGAGAAAATGGGCTTAAGAGACACCAGAAAGCTAGATGATGGGTTAAGGAAGAAAATAGCGGTACTCCACTATTATCTCCTTGACTGTAGAGGAAAATGTTGTGCTGACCTCACTGTCATGTCTTAAATAAAGGTGACTAAGGGGCCCTCAGTATTTTTCAGTAATAATGTGCGTAGGCTTGATCACATGGCTAACATTTGTTGGTTATCACAAATTCGCAGATGGGCAAACCTCGGATCATGTTGAATATGTGATCATGACTACGCATATTATCACTAAGGAATACTGAGTGCCCCTTAGTCATCTTGGTCAGAGACAGGACAGGAGGGGCCGGTACGACTTTTTCCACTCTTGCACCAGTCAACGAGAAACCATAATCTAAACTTGACAATTCTAATTTTCTGCATAGCGAGAAAGCTATTATGAGTTCTGAATTGGTATATGTAACCACTTTGGGCAACAGCCCCGGTTTTAAGATGTTTCGCAATCTGACATCGCTTTTCATCAGTTGCCACATCGATCCTTGTGCCCCCTGCCTGAGGGTGGTTTTACGCTTTTGTTTTTCATCCCTATGCGAGTAGAGACACCAATCAACAGGGATTAGTGTGTTGGATGGCAACTAAAGCAAGCCTTAATAATACCAGATTCCGTACCGGATGAAAATACTACCCGTAATAGAGGTACCGTATCTCCTTGACTGGTGCGGGAGTGGACAATGGTGTGCTGACCCCCCCTGTCATCTCTCTGACAAGGGTGGCTAAGGGCCCCTTAGTATCCCCCAGTGATAATATGCGTAGTCATGATCACATATTCAACATGATCCGAGGTTTGCATATCTGCAAATTTGTGACAACCAACAAATGTTACCCATTTGATCAAGCCTACGCATATTATCACTGAAAGAATACTGAGAGGCCCTTAGTCACCTTTGTCAAAGACATGACAAAGGGGTCGGCACAACATTTTCCACTGTCGCACCAGTCAAGGAGATACTCGATACCTAGCCTGTGAGAACACTAAGCACGTGATAGGTACATTGGGCCAGAATATGCCACTATAGTGGGTCAACCTCTTAGAGGGTAGGGGAATAAAGAGGTATTTTATGGTATATCACTATCGGGATCCAATCTTCTACCATGGTTGGTGCACCGCAAAAGCAAGCCTTCCAATAGGCCAACCCGTGTCCAAAAAGGGCCAGCCCAACCCGGCACAAGAAACGAAAGCCCGGGTTAGCCCAATGGGCCCAGTGGGCCGGCACATATCAGAAAAGGAATTAAATATTATATATTAACATTGGTGTGAAATTAGTATTAGAATACAAAATGGATGATAGGAAAAGTTGAGCTTGCTTTAAATGTTTGGTCTTTGCCGGATCGTCTGTGTGGATTGAATGAACGTGTATCAGGTGGGCGGCAGGGTTTCTGGTACCATGGGACCTTTGGTACTTCTGGGCACAGCATATGCATTGCCAGTACCTAATTCATTTGATATAAAGCATTAGATATGATTTCATTACCAGAATATTCCAGGGGTGAAGACTTACTCGATATCATCAACAATAACTAACTTTCAATTAGGTGACTCCAGAGGTCCCCATACCCAAGATAAGGGAAACTGATGCTTGCGTTTCTTTCTTGAAGCATGATTTGGCGGAAATAAGCGATCGGAGCCTGACTCGCTTTCTTCGACGCGTTCAGAGACAGGAACTTCAACATCTTCCAAGTAATATAGTGGAGACACAGAGTGTAGACCAGGTGATCGTACATCAGCTGGAGGGCTTGAAACCACACTACTGATATTAGAACAAAAGCTCATTGTTTCGTGTTTGGTATATACTTAAGGGTAAAGACGAAAGCTAGGGAATGGAAAGAATGGAGGGGGGTCAGTGAAGTAGATTGTAAAAAGAACAGACCTTGTATACTCTCAAGCAGAAGCTGCTCTATTTCCCATCAATCAAATGCCCAGAATGACTGACTCGGACCATTTAAAAGCACTAATCACTTTTCCTTCTCGCTTTTCACTATTCAATCGCAATTTGAACACGCGTCTGCTAGGGCCTAGCTGCTATAGGCAAATCCATTCCCAAATTTTGTGTGCTCAGATTCTGGTTTCCGTGGTGACAATGACTTGAAGGGTCGTCATGGTGAAAGTCAGGAAGGCGAGACAAAACTTTCACTAGGCCCGCCGGGTTACCAGGGCTTGGCACCTCCGGGCCCGACCCGGCCCAAGCCCATCTAAAGTTGAGCCCAGCCCAACGGGCCCACCCCGGCCCAACCAAGAGCCCGGGCTGGCCCAACGAAGCCCGGACCCATTGGAAGGCTTGCGCAAAAGAAGTCTGTATATTCACTTTTGTATTGCAATGAAACCGTTGCTAATATAGGGGTTGTACTCATGCATCCGTATTAATCACAGCCGTAACCGAGCGCTGTCCCTACCCCATGAACAAAATAAACTGTGCCAAATAACAAAGGAATCCCAAAAAAAGAAGGTATGAATGACCCCGTAAGCCCCGACCAGACTACCGTATACTCCACCGCTACCACTACCTCTCCAACATCAGATAATCACACAAGGCCCGCCCAAATCGTCGCGATCCTAGCATGCAACTTCTCCTCGCCCTCAACGTCCTCATGAACGCCACTATCAGTACGCGGACCGCGAACACATATACCGCCGTCAAAAACCGAAGGAAGTAAATACGGAAATGAGGACCATACTCTATTTGGGCCATTCCTAGTATCCTATCTTTGTTCAAATCTTCCGGTAATCAACTTCTCCTTTCTCCTTACAGAAACAGTTGTAAAATTTCCCTCCTCCCCCTCCCCCTTTCCCAGTCACCGGCGGCACTATAACAAATTTTGGTAAAGGGTCCGGCGGAAGTGGGAGGGGTGGGAGCGGGGAAGAGGAATGAGGGAATGATGATGATGATGATGATGATGGGGGGGAGGAAGAGGAGGAGGAGGGAGAAGGATGAGAAGAAGATGCAAGAGACAAGAACTGGAGGAACCCCTATGAGAAAACTTCCAGCTTCCTCTTGACGGCTTCGATCTCGAGGTTCAGCTCTTTGACGGGGCCCCGGGTATCGTCCCCTGCGCGCAACTCGGCTAGCGCCACACTGACATTGCCGACGGCTGCAAGCCCGGGCGACGCCTGGTCCAATACGCGGATAATGTGCACGCCGTAGTCCTTTTTGGAAACTTTATACTCCAGGAAACTTTATACTCCAGCATGGAGGCCTTATCTTCCATCTCTAGCTAGCGACTCGAAGGTTTTCGCGGACATGGGGGTAGATGTGATGCTCTCCCTTGCTAATTCTGCCTCGCTCTTGAGCCTTAATACATCGGCCTCAAGGACCGCGAATTGCGCTGTCGGGCCCTTACAGGTGCGGAGGACAAGTGAGGATGCCCCAAGGACCTGTTACAGGAACTTAGGGAATCTTGTTAATAACCGGCGCTCCTTCTAGGTTCATCACCGAAGATTACCCCCGGTATTGACATTCATTTCATAAGACAGAAGGAGAATACCGGAGGACTCACTGCTGAGTCTGGAACTCGGTAAAGGATGCGAGAAGAGGGGTAGAACACGTAGCAAGGTGGGGAGGCAAAGAGGGGCATGAGGGGAAAGTTGGGAATTAATAAGAAAGATAATGGCGTGAGAAGATGTCGAAATGGTCTCATATTCTAGCATGAGTATTTGCTGTTTTTTTGTACTTAAGAGTCTTAATATGTTATGAGGGAACGAACGTAGTTTTATTGTCAATAGAAGCAAGATAAAAGAGCGAAGACGTGAACGAGAAAAGACTGATGATCAAATAAAACAATAAGGCAAAGATCCTGCCTTTATCCCATGAACGATGTGCAAAAAGAAAGTGACTAGAAAAGCTTTTCCTCAATATGATATAGGTAACGGGTAGTTAATCGGTAACATGTGTTCCAGATACTGTTGATGAGACGAGGAGGGACAGTAACTACTGCATGATAAAGATAAAACCAAACCTGAATCAACGGCTCCTGTCACAGGTTTCAACAAAGAGTCCCGCTCACGCTCAATTGTTGAAGTGTAGGTCACGGAACAATGTCTATCTTTTATACACTTCATTCACATTTTTGAAACTAGCATCCTCGTATACGATTAGTATATATCACAAAATTATAAGAGAATGTTCCCTACCCCGGAAAAAGGGGGGACTCCCGGCAAATAGATGAGCTTCCAGCTGCTCCGAGAAACATGAAAAAACAAAAAAACAAAAAAAAAACACCAGACCTTACCACTGGAGGCAACTCCAACGGCATAACACATAGTTCAATTATTTGAGATTATACGATAGCTTGCATACCAGCCGTAGAACAAACCACCTTCGGAGCACAAACTAGGGGAATAATTGCTTTCATATCTGGCCACTGAGATGCTAGTGCCGCTTCCACCTCGTACGAATCGCTCTCATCCACCGACTGTCGTATCTCACACGCAACACATCCACCGAAAAGCTGTCTGCATGCCGACACGGGCCTCTGTCTTGCAACCTTGGACAACCCAGTCGGCCACTCACGCAGTTCATAAAACTCTCCAATACCGAACTAATGCTGCGAAGCCTGCAGCGGAGGACGCAAGTTCAGCTGAAGTTTGGGGTTGTTCTCGGGGATGGCGTGAACACAGTACTTCAGCTCAGCTTAGGCAGGGACGGGTTAGCGTCCTCGAAGTTCTTTCTCAAGTTTCTGGTTTCGCAGAAACAGGGGGTTTACCGGCTACCTAGACCTGAGCTTCACCATTTTAGAGGGAGTTCTTGGTGAAGGTGCTGCCGCAGGGGGCGGTTGTGTGGGTTCTTAGGTCGGTTTGAGAGGGGGTCAGGCAGAGTGGAGTTGGCAGGGTTCCGAATGGTCGGCGGAAGACTGGACTGGACTAGCTAGTCAGGTCGAAAGTCAAGTCTGGTCCAATGGTGGAAATTAGACCGACTGGACAGTCAGGATTATGGAAACCGACTTGACCAAGACTGGTCTGACCAGGCCTGCCGAGCAATAGGATATGCTATTTTTATCACTATATATTACGTTCGAATAAAGATTTTCTTAATTAAACTTATTGTTTCCATGAATTATTTGGTGGAGATAGTGGATCGCTTAGATTAGGGGTGGCGAAAATAGGTTCTCGAGTATCGAACCATTTTTGGTTCACTAAGTGAGTGATATTACATGACCACATGCCACAATGCCGGTATTGGATGCGACTTATCCATCAAGTAATCGTATTTCCACCGCATATTATCCTCTCCAGGATATTCTATCAACTTGTATTGAGGGGCTGTTGATTCATAACGTGACAAGCGACGTTAAGATCCTAGTATAGCTATACTTCTATTCTTAGCGAGTGTTGGGCTTGGTGCGATTCAGAGTCATGAGATCTTTTATAAAGACTGGTCTGGGACCAGTCCAAACCGGACCGGACCACCTAAGTTAGTCGGGTCCAGTCATCGCCATCACTAGGACTGGCCAGCCCGGTCCCGCCTCCAAGACTTGACCGGTCGGACTATTCGGAACCCTGGGAGTTGGTGGGGAGATTGAGCTTTGTGTCGTGCTTGCTCCAGTACCTATTCAAGATTATTTTGGATAGGGGATCGTTAGATTTTAGGGTTATAGGAGGAAGGGATGGGGGAGAGAATTCTGGCAGGGGTTGGATGAAGCTGGGTCGGGGGATGGCGTGGTAAAAACACTTTTGACTACACAGATGTTGACGGCTGTTATCCTCCCAGAGTAGACCTTCATATCGGCCATAATTTATTCTGGTGATGTTTTGATAAAAATGGGCAAGAACTAAAAATAAAAGCACAAGGGGGAAATTGACGGTTTTTTCAGTCAGGAGGTGAAATAACATTCCAGGGGCTGTGATAGCTTACCAGAAACGCCCTGCCGGAGTGAGTAAGTCTCAAACTCCCAAGCTCTTGACCGTCGGGCCTTATTTTTATCGTTAGAAACCTCGCCTCTCACTCGTGAGGAAACGATTTAGTTCAATCCTTGTCTCTTCTCATAAACCGCACAAAGAATGCTCTGCTCAGAAAATCTCAACCCGCCGCCGCCGCAACGGGAGCAAATATATATCCGGTACCTCACTCCGCTAGCCTAGAATGGCTGTCTTATTATGCTCTGACTTCATCTGAGTGGATCCTACATTTTTATCCTCCTTGTTGAAACAGATGGCTAGCGGAATGGAACGGATTCCGATGAAAAACTGCGAGCTTTTCATTAGAAAAAGGCCATTGGAGGACGCGCACCGCAGCTCGTTGATATCGTGAGGATGCTACAGGCCATCGTGACTTCAGAACCCACGTTTATGTGTATCGACACTCTCGATGAATGTGTTGGAACGCAGCGACTGAGGTTCCTCGATTCTCTCAAAGAAGTCCTCGAGAGTTCTGCGGGCGCTAGGATATTTGTGACTGGAAGGCCCCATATTCGAGTTGAGATCAAAAAGCGCCTTCCTGGAAAAGTGACGAGTGTATCTGGAAATCCACCAGAGGGGATTCGTTACATATCTTCGTGTTAGATTAAGCGAGGACAAAACACCAGCCGCCATTGATGACAGTCTGGGGGCAGACATTCTGGAGAACATTCCCGGGGAGATATCCGAAATGTGCGTAGGGAAATGGCGCAGAGAAGCCCTCTCACATTATCCGCTAATAAATACATTTAGGTTTCTGCTCGTATCCTTGAGTATCGAAGCAATATAGCAAGAATCGGCAATATATTAGAGAGGAGAACGTCTCAGAAAAATGACAGACGGATTTGGGCTGGAGGATGCTTATGTTGCGACGATAGAACGGACTAAGGCGCAGACTGGGGATAAATGGAGACCGGGGATGGAAGCTTTGATGTGGATCAGTCATGCGGAACTGTAATCGAGGGCGGATGAGCTGCCACGCCCTAGCAGGGGAGCCAGATTCTAGGGACCCCAACGGCGACAACGCCCCCCCGATGCCAACACTAGCCAGCTACTGTCGAGGGCTCATCACTACAGAGAAGGAAGTATCAGCTCTGCGACTGATTCACTTTACTCTACAAGAGTATCTTTCCGCCCTCCGGATATCTTCGGCAGACCCCATTCGTGTTGTTAGTCACCGGCCTCCTCCCTCATGTCCACAATGGCGATTGGATATTGTTCATACTTACCGGCAGTTACACAAGATTAGAATACACTAGTAGGATACTGGAATCGCTATAGAAGCTAGAAGAAAGAACTTTGAGGATTGACGACAGGACAGTTGATGGAATAGGAAAGGGGGAAAAAGGAGCGCAAGCAAGTTGTAAGACAAATGGAGGAAATCATAGGGTCATAGCATTGAAGTCATATGGTCATGATATGGAAATGATGTGATCATAGTGATGGAACCATATGATCATCATGAGGACATTGTCGGAATAGCATTTCTTGTTTTTTGTGTATTTAAGGGTGCTGCTTCTCCCGGAGTCAAAAGAGAAGTGAGGCAGGTTCAGAAAATCGAAGTTTCGGTCCTCATAGTCTATACACTCCCACTGCAAAAAACCTCTCTATTGGCAGCCAGATCCAGAGCACGAATTTCATTAAT
>Ga0307509_10004811_pt1 | contig 19196 bp, 23 predicted proteins | sample 10_EM_MG_FD_202245 | JGI IMG/M metagenome (GOLD analysis project Ga0307509, IMG submission 202245) | Populus trichocarpa ectomycorrhiza microbial communities from riparian zone in the Pacific Northwest, United States - 10_EM | ecosystem: Host-associated > Plants > Roots > Unclassified | place...
TTGCTGGTTGAATGAAGAGCGAGAGAAAGAAAAAAGCCGTGGATGGGTAATGAATATGTTGGTAAACGCAACAGCTGGGAGGGGGGGTTCGTAATACTCGGGCAGATGATGCTTGTCGATTTATTGTCGTAATCTTGCGTCGTAATTTTTTCAAGGCGTCAGCCTACGCACTCCCCGGAGGCCTCACATATGGCACCCCACCAACGAGTGAGAACAATGCACACTTTACATCGGTGATCACCTGCCTCTCATTCCCCTTGAGCAAGTCAATGGGCCCCACCTTATCCAGGTATTCGATCACCAAATCCATCGCATCGTTCGCTTCCTGGAGCGTCGGGGGGCGCATGAGTGGAGACTCGACCATATGATTAGCGTACATCGGATGGTGGGCATATCCAACAATGGGTTGCGGGGTGTATGGATCGGGGCCGTCCTCTGGCGAGTGTTGTATCGAGTGAAGCTGTGAGTGCGTTCTCGGGGGTGTGTGTACGGAGGATGGGCTACCATCAATGACGTTTGTCGGGCCGGATATGCCGGTGGCACGATTTAGGGGCGATTGAGTCGCGTCGTGTTGTTGTTGATATTGAGACGGGTGCGCCTCGTGTGTCTGGGGGAGGTCGCGTGAAGATGGTGAGGGGGGTAGGGCCTGGATGCGTTGATCATATGCCACAATAACTGGCGTGGGGGGAAGACCAGCTGCGGGAGGGGGATTGGTGGAAGCACCAAAAGAGAGCGGATGTGTGCCTGCGTTCTGTGGACTTTTAACAGCCTTGAGCCACTCGCCGCGTTTTATATCATGGCGGTGCTTGAAATTCTCGACCCAGCCAGAGCTGCCTTTGAAGCGGTCGGGGGATATCCCGAATGATTTGGCGATTTCCAAAGCACGATTTCGGATGAGCTGGTCTGTTATGTTGGTGCCTTGGTCTGCCCATGCTTGGAGGGATTTAAGCATCTCTTCTTCGACCTCTGGAAATTTCGAAGGTCTAGAGGACGAGACGTGAGTGCAAATTGGAAGGGAGTACGAAGTAGGGATCACCTGTGTTTTGAGAGAGGATCATTGGACTCTTCTTCTGTGAGGTTGAGCCATTTGTCCTTTTCCTTGAGGATTTTGCTGATGGTGCTGCGTTCTACGCCAAATACAGCGCCAATATCTTCTTGGCGGGCATGGGGATGGCTGAGGTGATAAAGACAAATATTCTTGCGATCGGCGTCGCGGAGACGGTGTTTGGTGTGTTTTAGGGGGTGACGGGATTTGGTGGAGTCGGATTGGTGGGATGTGGAACTGGGTGCAGGGGAGGGACCACGTTGGTCGTATGAGCTGTCTGATCGTTGACGCGACCGATGGGCGTAGCTGTAGACGGGCTGGGAGGGGCCGGGATACGGGCTGTACGGCGTATCGGCGCGGGGGTTGGGCATCTGCGAAGGGATAAGGGGAGGGGAAAGGGAGAAAGACGCGTGACGGACCTGGTACGACGGCGGAGAGTCGCGGCGGTGGATGGCGGGTTTCTGGTCGCTCGGCTGACGGCGGGCGACACGGGCAGGTCCGATGCTGGAGGGGATCTGGGAAAAGTCGGCGGAAGGCATGGGGTATGGGTCGAGCTGGGGTGGAGGGGGGGGGGCTGGTGACGGATCAGAGGGGGCCGGAGACGGATATGACCGGTACATGCTGTCGATGAGATACCATGAGGGATACTGTTGGAGAGACGCGTTAGGGTCCATTGGGGAGAGGTTGGAACAGAATACTCACAAGAAGGCGCGCTTATAAGACCAAGATTCCAAGATTTTGCTCATAAAAACCTCTGCTTCCTTTTTGGGAAGGTCCCTCCTTTCTTGTATTTCCTCTGAGCAACCAAGTTCTACTTTTGGCTATGCTGCGTCGTGTTCATAACCACTTTATTGGTTACTGTCTCGTTCCTGAATCTGCGTCTCAACAATCCAAATCGGCACCACCTCCTCTGCCTACCCTCGGAAATGAAACGTCTCATGTTATTGCACGCGTTCCTCCTCTCCCGATTCCTCTCTCATAAGTACCCAACGCATCGATAAGCAAAACTTCCGACTCCACCCACCTCCATGATCCCTTTAATCGGATCCGTCCTCCACGTGAGGGGGTACCTATCCACCGATCTCAACAACCCCAAACCTTCCCTGTCCACCGCAGCCCGCCAATCTTCGATCCTTAACTTCCATCCTTGCGACTTCAAAAGCTTGTCAGACACACATATTTCTCCCTTCCATTCATACCTGGCTTTCCGGGGACACGTCCAAACTCATTCAAAACCTTGAAATTCGTAACAACGCCCAGTCCTCCCTCCCCAGTTCTATTTATGGTTCTGGCCTCTACCTCTTTCCTATTGGCGAAGCCTTGCTTATTGCTTAAGGTGTCGATCTGGATTGTACCCGTCATGTCCAAATTTAGGACCCTACAAACAAACTCCAACTGGAATTCCAACTCATGGCCCCTGGAATCGTCCTTTCACTTGCTGCAAACCTCGTCCGGGACGTCCTTCTGGGCCGATGTTTCCAGATTACTCTCTTCGCCTAGAGTGCCCTTTCTCACTGCGGGCATTTACCTACAAGACCGGCCCCGACGAGACGACTTTTTCTCGTTTTCCATTCTTGCTACTGGAACTTTTACCATGTATATTACACACGTCAGTCATGGTCATGTGTCTTATCGTGTCGATGGGCTTTCTCCGTATCTGTATTCTGTTTGGGTGCTACAATACTTCTGGGTGGCCTTCCTAGACTCGCGCGCATCCCTTTGTAAAGCTCCACGTTGGACTCACCCAAAGTCCGATTCAACATGATAGTATATTCCCAGCACTCTGCATTCTAGAAATTCTGCAGTGGTTATCGCCCATGTCCATCGTTCATGTCATCTGTCTATACCCTTCAGGTCCATTCTCAATCGGAAGGATCGCCCACAATATTCATGCCATGATCCCTAATTCATCTGGGCTTTTTTGTTTTTGTTTTCAGGTGTGGCGCAGTTTGAACGGACCTCATGTTGGCGCCATGTCATGCCGTGTGGTGTGCTCAAGAACTCTATGATCACTTATGGCCTTATTTCTTGTCAAGCATATCTATTACTTGTAGGCTGGCCAACAAAAAAGACTTGTACGAATTTATACATAGCAAGTCCGGACCTTGAGCTCGACCAACTCGAATACCAAATGGTCTCCATCCTCATTGCATTGGAGAAGGTTCAAAGTTCAAGATTGATCGCGAGTTTCGCGGATCCAGAACATGTATGTACTAGCAAGCACTTTGTACTTATCAAGGTCGGTAACAATTGCGAATCGAAGCAAGAGTGCACGAAAACACAGTCCACACATCGTTCGGGTGACCATCCTCGCTGCATGGAAAGTCGAGTGAGAAATCCAAAATGCTCGGACTCAAAAACGTATGTGCGTGCTCGTGTTTCATTGGCCGCAAAAACTCTCTTCTGCTCTTCCTTATGTTTTTAATACCCCCCACTTGTGAACCGTCGGCTCCCGGATCATCGATTGACAAAGAGATTTATAACGGAGGCGTCGATTCTTCCCACCGAAAAATAATAAATAGAAGCCCAACTCGCAGAAAATAAAGCCCAAAGGCCAAATGCGAGGGACTTCTGTCCCTCTGGCAGGCCGAAGCCACCATGCATAGGTCATATCCATCTGTCATCGGTGCTGCGGGTTATCGATAAAAGTTCGAGGGGGGAAGCGCTGATCCTCGCGTCGCCTGGGAGGAAGCAAGTAAATATCCAACGGCCTACGCGACGGAATTCCGACGTAGTCCATGGTAATGAACGAATTACGCACCAGAGTAGTTAATGATCGACCTACCACCATCGGTGCGGCATGCTAATCCAAGGGGGGATCGTCTCTGCGCCGCAATATATGTTCATTCTGGAAATAAGTAGAAAGCTTCAGAAAAATCTGCAATCCGACTACGTACGCACCCAACCTTGGCCTGGTTCCAATCTATCCATCGACATATATACCGTGTGCCCCGTCAACCAAAGCCATTCACTGGCCGCCACACGTAGGATCTGCGACCTGCCTTAAAATACAACTGGACCCTTTCCAGAGTTTGTGTTGCTTCATCGATTAATATCATCCCGGACGCGGAGGCAATTAATCCTCTGGTCCCGGTCATCTCAGGCAAACGCAGCCAAGGACCCATCAAGGAAAAGTCGGAGTAGAAAAGCAGAATTTTGGCCGGTCCGGATTCCCGGTGCAGGAATATTGCTTAAAGGGAGACGTAGCGTGGGTGAAGGAACAGTGCAATCCCGCCGGCGGTGAGTAGCAGTATTCAGATGATTGCTCAATAGGTCACCCCACACAAACGCCTTCCGAGTCGGGACGCGGGACGTCCGGGCTGTCAATAACGAAAGTCCCATTCTCCGACGTTGGGGGTGAGTGCCTTGATACACGTTTAGGGGAATTCCCATTCTCGGCCTTTCCAATTCCCACCGAGTTGAGATGCAATTCCAGAGAAGAGTGTTTCGGGGGGTAGTAGCCGAGCTTTAGATTGAACCTTTCAAACTTCTTGTTACTCCACGGGCCTTCACGGTAAGGATCCGAAAGTAACGAGAAATTCTGATTAGCCGCTGGATGATACACGCCCCTCGGGTAGGCAATATTATCTCCTGACAATAGCCCACCGGAGTAAAGACAGATGCGAGCAAGAACATAAGGTTGGGAGGAGTGGCTAGAACGGCCTCATGCCCGATGCACAGTGGTCCCAAGGCCCAAAATATTCGAGTCTAGGCAGTATTTCTCGGAAGGAGTTTAGCAAGCGACCCCACTTGGAGCTGTCTAGAAAACCGAAAAGTGTTCTTGATTTAATTACGCTAGAGCATTGGAGTTTCTGCATCCACGTGAGCAATGAGCTGATTATTGACGCTCGCGTAAAAACCCCTTTTAATTTCACTGAACTGCGAGAAATTTCCAAAGAAAGTTCCGTCTGCTCATGCTGGTTGTGCATGAGTCCCAGGACCTATCCCCTTTGCGATGGGAAAGGTGGCAAGCGGTGCAGCGTGGCGTGGTCAGGCGAGGAACTTGTAATGATTGAAACCACACTCACGGATCGAAAGATCTCGTATCTTAAGGTTTGTCGGCTCCCTCTTTCCTTTTTCTGCACGAAGAGATTCAGAGTCTGCAAGATCCCTCGCATGGCAAACCTTCACCACGCTTGCCGCATCGGCGGAAATCGATGCGGTGGAACGTTATCCGGGACATGGACCCCTTACATACCATTTCAAGGGTGGTTGGTCGCACGAAGATGTCGCTGGCGCGATGATTATGGTTTCTATGTCATTCTGCTCTTTTTTCTTTTCTTTGTTCTCTCTACCCATAATGTCAGCAGGTGGTATTTTGCCTATCGGGCAAACGGCTCACCTTTTACAGGAATTGCCATGGGAAATGTGGCGAGACCACAAACATGAAAAAAGGCAAGCTAGAAGGTTTTTGGCTTCAGGATCCGATAGGTTACTCAAAGAGGAAGGTGTCCGAGTAGCTTTTCGGCATTCAAATATTCAAAGGCCTCGCCTTTCTCTGCGCGTTCGTAGGGTGGTAGACGTCCAAGCCACGGACCAAGTCCGAGACCATTTGGTTTCTGATAGAAAGAAGGTTGGAAGTAGGTCCGATTTTATTTTCAAAACACCATCTTGCATCCGAACGCACCAAAGGTTCGTATTTAAAACGGATGATGTTTTCATAGCGGATGGTTTACATCTAATTGGATTTCTTGTGATCGTCCGCCGACCGTAATTGTCCTAGACCTGATTCAGTGTTGATAATGGAAAAACAGAAAATTCTTGATCGCCTATCTTTGGCATCATGAGTCGCTGAGATAACCATGAGATAACCATGGCCCAGGCAGGCTGGAATTCGGAAACGATAAACTGATTTCTGCATATCGTTTTTAGTGGATTTCCGAACGTGAGGTATGTCATTCATTACCTGACATGTTTCCGAGTCGTTTATTTTTGAAACGAAAAACATTGGGATTAAAGACGATGCCTCTTCCTCGTGTTTGAGATAATGATGCTTTTGACATGATGCGCTGAGTAGGTTTCCGGACATACCACATACCTGGGTTAGATCTGCACATGAGCCATGCCTGTTGTGCTCGCAGGTTTTACGCGATAATTATACACCTATGGCGGTTTGTATTTATCTTTAGCTACGACCCCAGAAATATGATATCCTGGAGAAGACTGTACCTTTCCATCATAGGGCTTCCCGTCGGCCCAGATAAGATTCTTTCTGGCTATTAAAGGCCAAACCTTTGCCCACGTTCAAGCAACGTTAATTGAAAGACGGAGAAGTGGAGAATACCATTGGTTAGGGAAAGCCAAAATCGGTAGAAGCGGCGTGGGGTATGCGGGTAAATTAGCAGCGTGATTTTTCGTGGCCTGGATGCGCACTAGATGGTGTGTAGAAATATGGCCTTCGACTTGCAAAGTCCTGCAGCTACGTGGCAGAGTCCGAAAATGCCTGCCCGTAACGTAAACTCGTTCCTGGTCAGTATAGATCTTCAGGCATCGATGGTGGGTTAATAAATTTCAAGTCCTCGACGGGTTCCAGAAATTTATGTGGAGGGGTGCTATCGAAGTCTGCAGCGGCATATGCCGAGACTCGGATCAATCGTCGATCGCAACGGCGAGAGTTACGTGGTATTACTATTATGCGCCGAGTTTGTCGGAAATTTCCTTTTTCGTTGGGGAAGACCCTAGCATCCCTCGTTTGCTGTTCCTCTAAAAACATTTGGTTCCCCTGCATATGCAGAACGTGGCCTTGGAAATGTGGATCTTCTCTTTTTGTGTCCGACATTTTAGCATTTTTATTACTACCAATGTCGCGGAGGTTCGAAAATAGCCGAAAATTTCCACGCAGAACGGAAGGTGCGCGCTGAACATTCATGATGATTTAACCTTCAGCAAACGCCCCTCCGTCAGTAACGGCATTTGATAAACGCGAATCGTTGGCAATCTACAATGTTCTCTGATCAGTATGCGTGGCGCACGGCTTGCGCCGGGATTCATGACTCCATTCCACGGAATGAATCGGGAGTGGGACGATCATAAAAGCTCTGATTCTCATCTGGTGGCCACTTCACATTTGTCGCTATCTTCGCGCCTTCTATGACGACGACCATGATTCGGACATCATTTATCAGGACGGCAGCGCCTGCATTGGGGCTCAGGGCTTCCCCACTCACGTTGTCGACCACACGAAGTGCATTGCTATTCTCATTTGCTACCACAAGCCCCAGGTTACTCTCCACGTCCTCACCGCTAAAAAACACCGGCGACCTGCTCACCACAAAGCGGACTCATAAAGAAGCCACTTCTCCACATAAACGTGCACAATTTCATCTCTGAGTCCCATTTTTGCCAATTGACTTTGATTTTATCCACAGCGGAACCGTCCCCCGCTGCATCACGACTGACCAAACACGATGCAGTTAGCACATTACCCGTCTTGGTCCGCGGAGACTGGGTTCTATTCCACCCTGTCTATTCCCCAGAGGAACTCAAAGCTGTCCAAGTCTGCCAATTTTCCAACCATCATTGCTTCAAGTACTGATAAGTGCTGTATCGTAAAATAAGGTTATGCATCGCGAAAGACAAAACTTGGGAGACAAGTTCGCCTATGGACTCGTGAAGTTGGCCCGATCAATTTTTGACTTTGTTTCCGGTTACAAACACGTCGAAAAACCGCCTGTTCCAGGAATGACCGTTGACGAACTGCGGAAGGCCGGCTATTTGCTCTCAGATAAGCAGTGGCTTGAAGTGAGTTTATACGAACTCTTGGTTCTCTATTTTCCCTGATCATTTTCATTTCAATCCTTAGCGTATCCTCTTTTTGGAGAGCATCGCAGGTGTTCCGGGAATGGTTGCTGCCACCCTTCGTCATTTGACGAGTCTCCGGCTTATGGTGAACATTCTCAGTTTTTCCCACATGTTATTGAACCTCATGTTCCCTCCTTTTCAGCGCCGTGACAGCGGCTGGTTAGTCGAGAGTTGTTCTTAGCTTCTTTTTCATAAACTTACCCCTTCCTAGGATCCACACGTGTTTGGAAGAGGCTGAAAATGAGAGAATGCATCTCATGTATGTCCAAATGCCACCCCTTTACGTTCCACTCTTCACATGCCATACAGGACATTTATGACTCTCCGACAACCCTCGATGCTCTCCCGGCTCATGATACTTGGGGCTCAAGGTGTATTTTATAATCTATTCTGTAGGTAAATCCGCATTGGTTAGGTCATCCTTTTACTCATTGACTCCCCATTCTAGTTTTATCATACCTCATCTCTCCAAAAATCTGCCATCGGTTTGTAGGACACTTGGAGGAAGAAGCTGTTATGACGTAGTATGTTGGTCTTGTTGTGTTGTATCCTTCAGGTGGTGACTCTTGTCCTTCTCAGCACACGATGTATTGCCGACTTGGAAGCCGGAAAGATACCGGAATGGTGAGTTCTCCGTGACACCCACGAATATCACTTATTAGTATAACTTAGGACCAATCTCGAAGCCCCAGAAATTTCGATCGATTATTGGCGTTTGCGTCCAGACGCAAAGCTTCTTGACGTATTGTATGCGGTTAGGTCTGATGAGACCACCCACAGATTTGTAAACCACAGTCTCGCGAACCTGAACCCTTCCACGGATGTCAACCCCTTCGCGCTTCGGGAGCCTGACATGCATATTAAAGGAACCAAGATCGAGTAAGTCGTGTCATGTTCTATGTGGCTGGTTTGTCAGTCTTACCTCGTGTATATCACCAAGATTTAATCGTGCGGAATCCGAGGAATACGTGAAGGAATCCCACGAGCTCATGCAACAACACCAAGCTAAGGAAGTTGCACCAGAGAAATGAAGATGAAAACTTTCCTTCCAACAAGAGGCTCCATTTTTTTTGCATCATTTCTGCGTTCCCCCTTGCATCTGACCTCATGGTTTCGCATTCTCCGCCGCAATCATATATTACATCCCTCTCTCAATTAATCGACACCTTGCGCGTTTCGGACTATAGCTGTATCTTATGACAATTATATGTATAATATAGGAGGTATATATAGACGGGAAATAGACGTCTTATTTAAGTGCTTGCTGTTTTGGTGGAGAAATCTATTTATGGCAGAACTATGACATCTGCTCATCAGTCTCTCCTAAAACCATAGTACCTTGATGTCACCGTCACCACAGGGGCTTGTCCATGGCGTCCACCTCAAACAACGGCGAAGGTCCATCGACTGCCAATCAACCCTTACCTGAACCCTCGAACGAGCCCGCACCTTCCAGGAACGATGTAGCCCATCGACGCATATTCATTGGTCCAATGCCCGAGAAAGTCATCGCTCACACTGAGGCACAGGGCAAACGAACCAAGCTGACCATAGAGAGTGTATTCTCTCTCAGCCTGGACAAAGACAATGCCCACAGCTCTGATAAAAAGGAGGAGGTAGCTCGCGTTCTCAAGGATAATGCTTTCCGATTCTTCCTTCACGAAGGTGGGAAAGCAGAGAATTGGGGCCCCGAGGAGGAGGAAGGCACGATCAATGAGTTGCTGAACCGCTGGAATGAGAGTGAATGGGGTAAACTCTGGCATCGTAGGCACCACCACAAGAAGAAGGAACCACTGGGAGATGACCACTGGTTCGGAACAAGTTTTGAGGTCGGGACTTTACTTGGAGTCAACGTTTTACAAGGGATCGAACACCTCAAGGCCAAGGCCGTAGCTTCTAAATCCTTGAAATCCACTCCGACAGATGTTGTTTCGGGGTCTGTCGCACCTGCTGGCTTTCCTACCGCTCCGTCCAATATCCTTCCGACTATACAGATTGATTCTCCTGTCCAGCAAAACGGCCAGTTACATGCAACCTCGCTGGAAAATGAGGAACCTGCAGGTGACCTGACTCCGGCGTCGTCCAGTACAGGACTCATAGCACGGGAGGCTGCTGACCCGGGTGGGAACCTAAAGGTTGACGTGAAAGGAAAGGCCAAGGTGTTACGATATGAAGATTCGTCTACGAACCTTTTCGATGCGCTTCCTGGGTCAGTACCACCCCAGGAAGTTCTCGCAAGGACGAAGAGCACTGTTGATCCTAATACCAGCCTCGCAGCAACAGTAATCAATGAATCAAGGGCATCGTCTCCATGCGAATTACGGTGGGGAGATGTTGTTTTGAAAGGTGACTATTCTTCTCTATGCGCCTTATAGTCACTGTTATTAACTTCCTGGAGAGACAGGATGCTCGTAAGAGTAAGCTATACCAAGTCAGAGGACATAAAACAATTTGACGATGCCATAAATCGAACAACAAGAAGTTTGCGGTTTGAAGACTGGGCCGAGTTTCTCGTTGCCTGGCGAAAAGACAGCATTGAAATATACCAAGATCACGTACGTTTGACCATTGGCAATTAACAGATAATGTTGAGCTTATGAATAACAACAGACTACCCCCGGAAGAGAATGGATAACAGGGCACAAGCACCTTGCATATGTTATCCCACTGAAATCTTCTTCAAGGACGAGGTTGTCATTATATTCCTTCGTAGACATGACATTCTCTATAACCTGTGCCCCGACGACAACCCGATTAAATTCTTCGAAATCTCCATGGATTTTCAGCCGCGAAAAGGAAGGAACGAATATATTCATTTTCAAGGTAAAAAGTAGAACAAGAGCTTATGATTGGGCTTGGCAACTGTGGTGAGCGCCAAATGGCCCCTTCATAAAATTTCAAAGTGCTAACCTGTTCATGTTGTTAGGCGTTACATGGGAGGACAAATCCCTACTAGCATCGACATCTACAACCCTGGGATGAGCGCCAAGGTCACAATCGACATTCCTGACGCGGAGAGATCAAATGCTGATTCCCTCTATTCGACATTTACACGAGAGAACATAATAAAGCTCTGCATAGATTCTCTTCGGGACATGCCGGACTGGAAGTATTTGATGGAGGGGCAAATTCAAGCGGGAAAGTCGATCCAACTTGCCTGGCGTGTAGGTGCTAACTTGGATTGGATCTGGCTGGAGGAAGATGTTAGCGGTAATCACAGAAATTGGTCCGTTTTGTGTGGTATAGCCTTCAAGCAGGTAATTTTTGATTTCTCGTATTATTTTTCGGAGTATCTCATCTATTCATTTTCCCGCTCAGTCCACAAGGCCTCCCGTCTTAGAGGTTCGACTAGCCGATCATTTTCCTACCCACATACATGCGAAGTCTGGAAAGCATATCGACGAGCCCCCCTCCATAGAGGGCTATCTGCATCGCATAAGACCGAATACGCAGACGAAACAGCCGATTTACCTTTCCACCCACAACGGCAACCTTTTCACTTTGGACACTTTTAGCGCCTTCCCACCCATGCCACCTGGTCTTTCCCCAGTCTCGAACTTGTACACTGATGCTGAAACCCATCGGCATGCTGAGATTCGTCGTGGAACCGACCAAATCATGGCAGCCACAGGCATGTGTGACTTGAGGAGTATTGTTGCGATAAGAAGGGCCTCACACCCGGTACCTACCCAGATGCACGACCAGAAGGAACAAGCACACGACGATACTGCATGGTTTGGCATATGGGAAAACTCATTGGAGCAGAGACACGAGCATGACGAATATGACGAAGGTGGCGAAGGGGGTCTCGACAAATTTGGAGATCGGACAAAGATGAGAATAAGACGTTCATTTGAGCTGTTGCTCAACACGGGGAATGTCGTCCGATTCGAGGTATTTGGCCCATTCCTTATGAACATCTCATGACCACAGGCTCAAATCATTTATCTTCCAGGCTCATTCTTGTCAGGTGGCCTTAGAATGGATTCAACGACTGCGGAACTTAATATTTTATTGGAAGAGCCGGCATCGCATTGACGCAAAGGAAGAGATCGAACTCGCCCAAGCTCATCGGCCTCGTTTGACACCACTGACACGTGTGCTTCAGGACGAAGAACGCGAGCCACCAGAACCACCTGCAGACCTATCAGCGCCATACGCAGCTATGAATTCTATGTACAACTGGTGTATTCTGGAAGGTTGTATGCCCGTGAGCAAAGGTGGTCGGCTGTATGTGAAGAAGGGACTTCATGGGCAATACAAGTATGGAACCGCTAATACCGATCCTTGAATGACGCTGATATTTTGTGCAAGACACGTGCAGCTCTTCCTGGTCGCAGGTCATCTTGTCCACTTTCGCATTGGGCCACAGTCTTCCCTATACCCGGCCGTTCGGAAGAAGATCAATTTGTTGGATGCGTATGTTTGCTCGGGATACTTCGCTGCCATGGCCCTTCCAAAAGGCCAATATTTTCCTAATGCCGCTCCTGCCCCGCGGAGGTACCAGGACGGACTCGAGACAGACGACCGAGAGGAGGACATGCTATTCATGCTTTGGTATCGGCCGCAACCACAGATGTTAAATGCAGACCAGGATCCCACGGCAACTGCATTCGACACAAAGTCAATACCACAACTGTCTTCGAAAAATAAGATGTTAGTTTTCAAGACAAGGAGTCTTCTGGAGCGAGATTCCTGGTGCTGGGCCATAAATTCGGAGATCGAGAAAATTGTCAGGGCACAAAGGAGCCGGGAGGAAATGTTACGAGAAACGGGTAATTTGCTAAAATTCGAATAATTCGATGCCTGGTCTTTTCAGCATCATAAATACGGGAGGTTTAATGGGGTCACACAGGGAGTGTATGGATTATCAGATTATAGTGGGATATTATGTCTAGTTTATTTTCTCTTGGGTTTCTTAACACTGTTTAAGGTTGGAATGAGGAATTTGTACAATGGAATTTGTTGAGCAGCTTACCCATATCTACTACGAGATGTAGCACGGTTAACGACTCCACCAAAGTCAAGTGCACCTCGAACGAGTTTGTAACTGGGATGATTAGCACATGATATCATGAGGAGTTTTAACACATACCCAACACCGGGGAGATCCTTAGTACGACCTCCTCGAACCAGAACAACACTGTGCTCCTGCAAATTGTGTCCCTCTCCTTGAATATACGCCATGAGGGATTTTCCTGTTGTGAGCTTCACTCGAGCGACTTTTCGTTTGGCAGAGTTAGGCTTCTTGGGCGTGGCAATGATGAGGCGGGTGACCACACCCTTGCGCTGCGGGCTGGTCATAAGGAGTGGTGATTTGGACTTCTCCTGCTTTTTCGGTACCCTCTTTGCCCGCATCGACTGGTTAATGGTGCGGGGGGCTATCGGTGTCGCATGGAAGGACCGGGATTGAAGAAGGACGGAATAGAGGGGGCTATGATGCAGCGGTCGTGGCTTAATGCACGGTGCCCAGACATCAGAGGTGCGAGCGAGTGCTCGAAATGCAGAGAACATTTGTTGTCGTCGCTGTTCACAGTGATCAATAGTTGTTCGGAGGCGGTCTGTTTGTTGACACGGCGATAGCCAAACAACTAAAGCGCGTTTCGATTCTCGTCGCGTCTTCCTTTCCAAACTTTCACCATGCCCGTAGCGACTTCTTCGCGTCGTAAACATGCAGCTCGTCGCCAAAACTCCGAGGATATTGAAGACACGCGTGGCACTCAGATTAATGGGAACGATGACGATGTCAGTGATGAAGATCGACCCCGAAAGGTTAAATCGGAGAAAAAATCGAAAGGAAAGCAAAGGGCAGCCCCTCCCCCAGACGAAGACGAAGACGGCGATGCTGGTGCAGCTGAGGATGTTGATGACGAAGATGATGATGACAGGATCGACGTTACCAATTTTCTCGACCAGCCTTTGCGGAAACAAGACATCACCAAGCTTCAGGGTATCTCAGGGGACTGGACTGACATGTGCACCAAGATTGGACAAAAGTCAGATATATATAAGGATGTTGCAGCTGCTCTAGTGGAAGCTGGGGAAGACAGTATCGCATCGTCAAAGGTATTTATAGATCCTCCTTTTGACTTCACGATTCTGAGTAATATTTTCATTTTTCCTAGTATCTTCAAGTCTTGGAAGAGGACATGAGAGAGTTTATCGACGTGACGGCTGAGATGGCTGCACACTCGAAAGCACTTGACGCCATAGCGAAAGCGATTGCGCACGGCGACCAAGTTGTGAGTACTTACTTATTGAATACTACACTGAGCTCAAAATGTTACCAACAAGGATGATGCACACGAAAGATATGAAAGAGGTCTGAAAACCGGACTAGAGGAATATGCAGGCAAAACTAAGCGTCAGAAGTACGCTAAAGATGAGAGATATCGTGACTTCCATTCGAGTATTTGGGTAAGTGCAATTTCGTAACTCTAGACTTTCCAATTCTCACTGGAAACATTGCAGGAGGTCAAACATCCTCATGATCCAATGCCTCCAATAACCGAATTCATGCCGAGAGGTGTGTTCTTTCTTCCCGTAAAATACAACTCTAGCCCTGACAAGTCATTCCAGAGGACGGAGATGACTCGGATGATGATGATGACCTTGAAATTGGAGGCGTTACCCAAGATTTCAAATGCCCAATCTCCTTAACGCCCCTCGTGAACCCCGTGACATCGTACGCAGTTCTCTTTTATTCTAGAGCGGACTCTGATATTTTATCTTTGAAAGCCGCGTGTGTAAACACAGTTTCTCAGCGGATTCTATTAAAGGGTATTGTGCGATGCCCTCCAAGCTCTACAAATGCCCAGCTTCTGGATGCAACAAGTCCTTCAAGCTTTCGGATTGCGTTACCGACGATGCTCTGGCCATTAAGGTAAAAAAGTACCAGCGTCGTGTTGCGGCGAACGAACAAGACAGCGATGCGGAAGAAGTCGTCTCCGATTGAATGTTTTTCTGCGGCAGGCATTATTTTCTTTTCAGGAATGATTACATTTATTTGAACATACTACATTCGTTCTTATTGTAAGTACGCACGCGTTTTCGACTAAGCTCTTAATGTATGATACACTTTTGGGTTTGAAACCTTGTATTTACCGTAAATTATGATTTGCGCGTGATGCCCTTTTGAAAGAGTCGCTTTCATTTCACCCCGCGTTTCTGCGATGGCGTCAATTCCACGAGACAAGGCCTGGACTTTCCAATCCTTAGGTAGGTTTACACGTTCCAGGGAATAAAGTTTAAGTGAATGATGAGGCTGTCGTTGGAGCAATCCTAACTATATCGGTAAGTTTACTGGCGATTTCGAGGCTGCTATTATTGTCCACTCCGAAAGACGGACACTCCTCTCTTATCAATGGAATCTAGGCCCGGTCACATTCAAAATAAACGCCAATGGGCGCCAAAAGCAATATTAATGCCTCATTGAGGAATATTCAACACGATATTCGGAGGTATTCTACAAAATAGGCCATTAGTCTGTATCCATACTGTTTTCCCGTTCTCTATCAGCATGTTCCTGTATGGCCCTCAGGAATGGTCCCACCCCAGTCCCAGCTTCTTCTGGGAGACCAAGAGTCCGAACGAGACCACCGAGGAGACCCGTTCGAAGGGCCTGGTCAAAGTTTGAAACGGCCGCTCTAAATTGGGGCGAGCTAAATTAAGGGAGAGATGGGGGAGATAAGACGATGTTCAACAAGCGTCATAAGAATGAGGCATTACAGACTTACTGAATAATTCGTTGAAGAACGTCGACGGAAGGGGGTACTGGGAGATCTGGGGGAAGATGCGGAAAAAGAGTCGGAATCAATTCCGGATGATTATTGAATAGAGGGCCCAAGTTCGTGGGGGTGAGGATGTCTGTGAGAGACACCTCTGTGCCACGGGGTTTGATGATTTTTTGAATAAGTAAACAGGTGGTGTATCAGTCCAAACACATTCGCACCTGGGGCTGCCGCTGGTGTAGGTCTCCCGGACATAGATGACAGCATCTCAGAAAGGGTCGCGAGCTGCTCAGGTGTCGCCGTATATCCCGAACCTGTCGCGGAACTAATAGAACACAAGCAGATTAGTGGATCTACTCCTTCAGAATGGCAAAACAGCGTACCCAGATGCAGCAGGTTGGGAAGCAGCTGCGGAAGTCGAAGCTTGAGGGGTGACTGAAACGTTCCATTGCAAATCATATTCAGGATCTTGTAGAAGCCCGTTGACGTTACTTGCGAACTCTTCATCGCGAGCAGTGGAAGCGTCCTAGTCGGGCCGTTTGATTGTTGAACGTCCAAAAAAAAAAAAAAAAGGCAAGGAAAGGTAAGACAAACCTGCAACCAGAACTAAGAGCGATTTAGCATCTTCACAATATGTCCAGTGGCGGAGAGACTTACGAAGTGCCTTTGGTTTGAAGATGAGAACTTGAGGACATACACGCGGCCGGATGATTGCGAAACTTTCACAAAAGAAGCATCGAATGGTATCAAGATGAGGTCCTGGTATTCCGTTGTTCAAATAAGCGGAAGACAATAATCAGCTAGAAAGGCGGACCTCTTCGACGACATTCGTTATCCTGTTCCTCCAGATGAAGTGAAGGAGGCCATCGTCTCCGTTTGCTAGGTAGATCGCTCCCTTTGTTGGGCTGGGTTCCACGACGTTGGAGCCTTCTCTTCTAAAAGCTCTTCCAGCTTTGAAGGCGAGGAGTATTTCTGCGTTAGGGATTGACATAATGTCGTCCAAGGTGTGAGCGCGAACGTCCCCGACGCGTCAGTGCCATGCACAATTTCAAAGTCCGCTCAAATCTTGTGATCGCTCAACCTGGCATTTGTATTTGTCCGTTATCATAATCATCCTGCACAAGTGCAGAGGCCTGTGGCCTCAGCTCTAGACGTTGCTGTACATTTTTCGTGCTTGAACCATGCAATTTGACGACTTTGAGGTTGAGGGCCCAACATGGGGAGTAGTGTCCCCGCGAGAGGGGGCTGGCGATCTCGGGCTCGTACGAGACGCCATAAAAAAGGAGGAGGTCATTAAGTGAGTACTATGCTTATCCTTGTGCCTCTAACGTTTCTAATTTGCCTCAGAGAAATACTGGCTCGTCAAGAAGACTTGAAGGGTAAGTCTCGTCCCCATCTAGAGCTCGAGCTGTGCTGAAATTATCTGGTCCTGTCCAGTTATGCTTGCCAAAGTGCAAACGGTCCAAAAGGAGGTTGACCAACTGGCTTCTGGAAACGAGACACTCCAGATGTATATCGATAACCTGACGGTTCAAATGACTAAACGACGATAAACTCCCCAGCATCTCCCAAATTATTATCCACCCACAGCGCTTAGAAAAAGCAATGTTTGGGCCCTTTCGTGATCCAGGCCCAATTCACAATACATACCAAGCCTGTTGCTTATCCAGGGGAGCCAGAATTCACGTAGAGGAAACCCTCCGCAAACCAGTACACACAATTATTTAACTCTATTATGTTATATCTTACACAGTCCATTGCGAACTTGGAGAAATCTCCTTGGATTTCCCCCTGGCAATGGTTTGGAAAGAGAAGGACCAGCACCAAGACAACGTAAAAATTTAGTGACTGCGACCTGATAACCATTGCATAATGATGTCACTGAAATATGGAGTCAATGCAAAGCGCAGAAAATGGCAAGGAAGATCAGACTTACAGGTTATGTTGACTCTTCATAGAGCACTGTAGAGGACGGGTATCAACAGGAGGTTATACATGGAGTAGGTTGAGAGCACAAACCGAGTAACACTGCAGAGATAAATGAGAATAAAATAAATATCTGGACTTTGAAAGGTTACTTACAGAAACGGGTCGATCTGATATTTTGTCCAGTTGCCTGCAAGTAAATGAGCAAGGATTTGACAGTTCTAAAGTGACGAATTTCACAAGTTATTGATGAGTTCCTGGACCCCAGTATATCCGTCCAAATCATTCTTATTGCCCAACTGGAATCGATATCATGGGTCTGTGTGCTATATGCATAAGGAATGTAAAACATACCACGAGTAATGGTACACCGGTCAACGCTGGTTGCCCTAGTAGTTGGTGTAGTTCAAACCGTGCTGTGTTGAATTTATCGTGCTAAAGTACATCAAAAATAGAATCGCTTGCAAAGGATGAGTCACTCACATCAACCGAGTCCACAACGAAGCTGCAAGAGATGAGCATAGAGGTTCTACAGAAGCTGAATGCGACTTTACACAATGGCGTCGACCCCATGACAATACCGCTCCCACATTGAGCGGAATTTTGGTTGGCCTAGGGAGTAAGTGAAGAAACATATGGCATTTTTTGACAAACGGACGCACCCGCGACGTCCCAGATTCTCATAGTGACGTTCCCCTTCCTAATTTTGCGAAAATTGAAAGCGACTGTGGGTACAACGTCTTCACTCCACTGCAACGGGCGTCCGAGTTAGTTTTCGACTAATGGGCTCATGTAACACGAGATTACTTGGCCGGAAGTGATAACATTCACAAAAGAGGTTTTCCCTGAGGCCTAGCACTCCAGGTTGGAGCAAGGACTAATTATAGGATGTCAGGCTTCGCACCTGTAACCCGACAACCGCGATTTCTGCCTGTTTAGAGAAAAAGAGTCTGATTCGGAGGCTTCTTGTAAGTTTGAGAGCGCAAGGAGAGCATGTCATAACAGCACACCCGGTAATCCATTGGAATATTGAGAAAAAGAAATTTGGCATTATCGAGGTGTGAAATGAGGTATTACAAGCCCGCCCCGGCGCGATTGTGTCGCCAATAATTTCCCAAAACGGAAATATTCCGGGAAAAACACGTGACTATATTTTTTTCGGTCTCCTCGACAAAATGTCGAACGCGTCGGTCTCCATCATGAACGTCTGGGCCTCTCGACTTGCATCATCCTCACAATGTCTCCGTGGAACAGGTCTTTTAATAGCCGAGTCCTCCGCGAAAGCATTTGCCCACATCCGTTGCGAGTCAAGTTTAACAAATCCGTCGCTCCATGATTCCAAAAAACTGGAAATCCCATCCTTTTCCCCGAAACAACGACGAAAGCAAAGGAAAAAGGCTTTTTCCAATAATTCTTCGCCATCAACGCTACGCGACCTGCCGACCGCAGTGGACTATGATTCATCCAGTTTTCATTCCTCGGTCAAGGGAAAGGAAAAACTGCCTGCGAAGATTGTAGTGACGGCCCCGAATTGGAAACACCACCCTCCTCCCAGATCTCTGTCTCCTGCAATAGTGAAAACAAAGGTACGAAAGCGGAAGTTCAAGAGAAAGTCTTCCTCAATTTCAACAGCTGGTGACTTGATACATTTCGTCACGCATGCAGGAGAATATGCTAATTCCGAACCCTTTTCT
>Ga0307509_10004812_pt1 | contig 19195 bp, 9 predicted proteins | sample 10_EM_MG_FD_202245 | JGI IMG/M metagenome (GOLD analysis project Ga0307509, IMG submission 202245) | Populus trichocarpa ectomycorrhiza microbial communities from riparian zone in the Pacific Northwest, United States - 10_EM | ecosystem: Host-associated > Plants > Roots > Unclassified | place...
GCCTTCCCCCCCCCCCCCCCCCAGCTCATACGCCTTGTGTTTAACACACCATCGCTGAATGCCTTTCGCGTGATACATTCCAAAGCGGTAGGAATTTGAGAAACTGATACCCGCAGCGCAGTCTGAAACCTGCTTTAATACCCACGGTTCCATACTGTAGATGACTCGAAGATTGTGCCCTGCTTCTCAAACGGGGCTCAACAGATACGCCGTCATGGATAGCGGGGGAAATAAAATGCTGGTAGTTTTTGGTAAAAAAAATTAGTGATGTGCAGATCACAGAGTTATTGGGGAACGATAAATGTCTGCAAAGTATCCTTTTGAGCGCACATACTTTGGAGCACTAGCACCACGAAGACCGCATCTCAGCAGGCGCGGTGGCAGGGACGAAATAAATATCCATGTGTTAAGGCTAGTCATAACTCTAGAATGCTCCTATGATAGAATAAGTACACACAGCACCAACAGCCCGGCAATAGCAATAACCTGTCTAACTAGAAACTCCAATAGCAAAAATAGCCCTATTTCCATCCTCTTTCTCCCGCAGAGTTCGGGAGACATCACAAAGGAAGCCGCTCTCAAACATCTGACACGCAGCACCTGAGAGTGTTTGAGCATCACGAGATTAACCTCCGCACCCCCACCCAACCCACGCTGACACCATCCAGCATTAGTTTCTCTGCCCCGCCACCCCGCTGGTTCCCCACCGACCTACCGTATTCTACTAGCAGTACTCGTACTGGACACCACCCACTCATCTGCAAAAAACTGGCCGGAAAAGCCCTGGCCCATACACGACGGCACCAAGGAGCACCAGCATCTCCACGGAGCTCTAACGTGCATGCGGTGCAGGGGTGTTAGGTGCCTAGATAGCCGAGGTCCTCTTGCGCCCGGGAGAGACAATCAAAACCTCAGGTGAAAGTACCTCATCGTAAGCCCCGCTCTGATAATGAACCTCGCGCGTGCGCACCATGGAATCCTCCGGTAATCGTAGATTTCCAAAGCCCTTTGCGTAGAGATTTTGTGTACATCTGCTTTATTGAGCTGCGGTGTGGGAGGAAATACAGCAGGGGGCGGCACCCAGGAACATAGTAGAAGGGATCCCACTTGCGGAGAGCCAGATGGATGGACTGCGAAGGTTGGTTTGTTTTTGGGCTCGGTGGATTCATTCCCTATCGCGATGTTGCATTAGAAGATGCCGAAGTTTGATGGTTGCTAAAACCACTACACTGCGGGTCGAATGGCTAGGTGAGAGATGCGGTGTCTCAGAGACAAACAAGCAACAGGACCACAGCGTAACAAATGATCTACCGCATAAAGTGTTGTAATCTTTATAAGTTAGTTCATATGATAAGACATTTACCACATGCGAATAACATTAATTTTGTTAGAAGAATGACTTCAATGTGACGGTTGTATGCTCGGTAAGGCACACTGGGGATCTACATTATTGGCACCGTATATAGAGACCTCACACAAGTGCAGCGAAACCTCCGACAATTCCAGCAGGCAGGGAGTAGCACAAGGCTGGAAATAAAGGGAGGATGGAAAGAAGAGAGGGGTCTTGGCACAGGACGACCAGATGTCGGAAGTACTACTTCAATGTGAGGTGCGGACCACATATGTTCGGCTAACGGCCAGGCTACTTGGAATGTGGGGTACGAGAAAGTAACTTGAGTCATATTGATGTATGTTGATACTGCGGATTGTTATAAAGTACCGCAGTCTCAGGCGCGTCTATAGGCGAGCAAGCAAGATAGAATCGATCTCTTTCTTTCTTTCATCGTTCGAGTCCCATTACTATACACTGCATCTCCGGCCTCTTCTGCGCGACCTCCGACACCAGACATGACCGGCTTTCGAGTGATATCTCGTGATGGTTAAGAGAAAGGGAAATTTTGCATAGAACTTGGATATGATGTACAGAGAACTGAGTAGAGAGTATGAATTCAAATAAGAGAGTGCGGCCAAGGCAGACATAACTAAAGACTGTTTTCCACTGTGAACTATGATAAAAGACTGCTTTTTCTGGAATTAAGGTCCATGGAATGTCCTGGAATTGGAAACTTAAGAGTTATAGAATTTTCGGAGGGATTTCCCATACGTCAAATGTGGTGGCTCCGCAAACACTGGAATTACTAGAGGGTTGGAAGTTTTGGAGTTGGGAAATATCGGAGGTTTCACTGTATAAGCACAACTGTCTGGTACCCAAGTAGCAAGAACGACAGACATTGGAACAACTCTGATCTGCATTTCTTGACCGGTCTTCACTTTCTCTTCAAACCTGCAACTCGCATACGGAAATTCCGACAAATTTTGGAAAGAAAAGTGAGTGATACGCAGTGCTTCAACTTAGCCGCGCATCTAGATCCTCTTCTACTGGAATTGTGAAGTTCAAGCGGCAGTCGAGGCTGCCCTCCATGTCAAGATACCACTGCTATGGTAATTCCCGAGGCCCCCTGACAGCTCGGTTTGGGCTATCTTTGGAGATTGATAAATGTTTGAGGAGGCAGCTTCCTACAATGTGCGCTTAGGGTTCAGGGCTTCGCCCATGAGCCTCAACAAAACCAGGCTAGCTTAGGACGGACTTAACCAAAAATCCCCGAAGCCCCATGTCATATTAGTTTACCCAAACACTGTCATCCTTGTATCATACTCGAGCACTCGCGTGGCCGAATTGAAGCCGGACACCCTGATGAAGCAGATCGCTGGGCCAATAAATTGGCGCCTTCCAAATCCCCGCCAATTGATGTGATTCTATATACCGTAGAAAATAGCTTGTAGCCAAACTGGCACTTGTGAGGGCTTGGGAAACTCTCCCTGAGGCTGTGATTCACCAAGGGTGTCAAACATTTCATGAGAAGCTTCAAAGGGCAATGCCTCATAATGGAATCGATAATTTTAAGACAAGATACTAGGTTATATGGGTATGGGATGTTTGCCAGATCACGTACCAAAACTAGTTGTGTAAAGCTGGTTTTCTCTTCCTGTACCGCACGTGATTATTAATTATTGTGTTCCCCTTCTTGGGCTCGCTATCGGCGACTGCTTCCCCCTCACCCGGACAGCTAAACCCAGATAAGAAAGTTTTAAGCGGTTTCCTTGGGTTGATTGGATGACCTGTGGCAACTGCGCTGACCCGCCGCCGTTTCCTCATGGAATGCCCGCCGGCCGGCGTCTCAGCATCTGCCAGGGTGGGGGGATCCCGGTGGCTAGGGCGGCAGCCTAGGGGTGTCCGGCTTCAATTCGGCCGCGCGAGTAAGCAACAGCCTTACAGCCGTTTTAGCACCTGATTTGCTCAAACTAAGGAAAAACAGTAGCACAGGCCGGCTCCTACCATAAGAGCTATGATGTGAAAATTAAACCTCGCGCTAGAGTTAAGGCTTCCGAAATTCCCTCTCCTTTGGATTCGATGAAAAACCACTGCCAAAACCGATTGCTTAATCCCCAAGCTTCGGGCAAAAAAAAAGCGCCGAACCTAGAGCGATTTCAATTTTCATAGTTCTTATGGGATGCAGTATTCCAATTTAAAGTCTTACTCTCCGCCCCTTCATGCCTTCTACCCCTAGATCTGGACAGTGCAAATCTCACTCAATAAGCTGGGAGCGGGAATAACCGCACTGGTACAAGTACCATCTTGGCAGCTGTGGGGCGTGGTGGAGTGCGCTTTTTTTCCTGGCGGCTGAATGTTGATCTGTTAGGCGAACACGTGATTGGCACATCCATGCCTCGCCCATCGCACAAGTAGCCTCTCACCTTTTGCGACACTTCGGTAGAGACGCTTTCAACCTCTTTTTTTAAAGACTTTTGTGTCTGATTCTGGGGGTGGTGGACGGCAAGAGTTTTTACCCTGCATCATACGGAACCGCGCCTCTCAGATTTCACAATAAAAGAGAAACTAAGCTAGTCAGGGAGAAATGGGCAGAGCTTTCCGGAACATCAACAACCCCGGTAACCGTAATAACCTTCCCGACTACGACTCCGGCAGCAAAAATGGCACCACCTCCACCCTCCCTGTTCTGCGATGAGTTTGCAAGGCACCGTGATTTAAGATGCTACTGAACATCTGCCCGCAGCGCCTGCGATGGATTTGGCAGCCCAACATCCACCTCCGTGCCCTCACTCAATCCGCATCGAGACTCTCTAGCATCCATCTTCCTGCCCTGTTACCCCTCTACTTCACTGCCAACCTATTCTATTACCCCTGCCGGATGCCGCTGGTCCGTTCCTAACTGGATCCGATCCCTCTCCGTCGCGCGGGACGAGACTCCACTACCAGCGCCCACCATTGCAACATCTCCGCTCGTTTCCTGGATCTTCAATCCCACGCTCCCCAGCACACCAAAGACCAGCCCTTCCCCTCCCCTCCCAGTCCTATTTCTTGCCATTCTGGCTGAAGTTAAGTCGCCTACGGCGAGTACAAGGGAACCACAGGCGCCTGGCTAGCCGATGTGCTCCTGCGCCCAGGGATGGGCGAGCGAAACTTCGGGTGAACGAACATGATGGAGCGCTTCATTCGCATGGCCAAGCTCGCACGCACGATCAGACCCTTAGTCAGCCACAGATTACCAAGCGCCTTTGGGAAGAGATTACACATAGAGTTGGCTTAGCCAATCGCAGTGAGGGGGGAAACAATGAATGCCAGGATGCCCCGGAACCTGCACAAGGGATCTCACTCATAGGGGTCGGGATACATGAACTGCGGAGGTTAGGATTTTTGGGCTTGGTGGATTTACTCGCGCTAGCAATGTTTCCTGGAAGGGTGTCGTGGTTCGAGTGTTGCCGGAGTAGCTATCTCAAGGAGGATTGGATCGCTTCATGAGGGTGGGGTGTTATTGGCGGCAATGCTAATGTCTGCGCTCGGCATTTCTCAAAGCCTGCAGGATGGTAAATAGACAAACGATCCACTCATTGTATGTTGATGGCTCTGCAGCGTTGGCTTGTGTGAGTGCCATCTCCAAAGCCCCAAGACGGTCTGTCACACCCCCGTAACTATCCAAGCAAGGCATATCCTTCCAACCCCCAACCTCCTGTTCCTCGCGCTTTGTAATTCTCGCTTTACCTGACGTTTTCAGAAGTCTCAGGAATGCGGGTGTTCTCGTGGTTCGGGTACAAGGTACAGGCATAAAAAAGTGGTACGCTGCATAACTAATGTCTCAGGAGAAGTGGTACACTTGAGAGGGAACCATTCAAAGAATAAGTGTTTCCTCTTGTGCCATGTAACTGATAAAGGAAAATATTAGTGGGTCATGCAGATAACATCTCTTGCAGCATATTTGCCATCAAATCAAGCATGTATAGGTGCTTGTTGAGCATGGTTCTGAGACCTTTAAACTGGGATTCTGTTTAATGCTGACCTCATTTCAACCAGGCTTGGGGGGGCTGGCAACCTATTTTCAAAATCAATATTCTCTTGTATCTACATATTGGGATTAAACATATCTGTTATACTATTGTGAATTTATTTTTCTTGTCTATGGATGATGGCTAAAAAACTTAGCATTTGAATTTGAAGACTGGATAGTAAAGGAAGGTGGTTTAAGAGGGGCTCCACCATGGCAACCTATTTTCTCTAAAAGTGTCGTTTGGTTGCCGTGTACCATAATTCCGTCTGGAGTCAACCCAACCCACCCTTACGCCGTACCACTTTTTTATCCCTGTACCTTGTACCGGAAATTGTTTATCAAATGATTATACCGGATTCACTTTCCATTATTATCACGGGAGTGTATGGAGGAAATAATGGCATGTGAGGGAATACGGAAATAGTTGTGGTGATCCGTGGAAGAACCAGGGCGTGTCATTCATGTTCTACTTAAACATTTACCGTTATTAGTCCTGGATAGAGTGCAAATGAACAAACGAGCGGCACAAACTGCGAGTTGTGGAAGTTGCATTTCATATCACTCTTACAATCTGCCTAAGCTCAAGGTGAATTCTATCACTCTATCGTCTGCGGGCGCATGATCCATAATTTCCAACATTGACATTGGGGGGGGGTTACCGGTGAATGGATTGGGAAAGGGAGATACTTTGAGTTTCCGTGTGTATGCAGTGATTTCCCGCTACGAGTGTTGTACCAATAGCACATTTTCTTCTCCATTGGGCTTTTCGCTTGAGCTAAGGGTGATCAGGGGCCTATTTTACAAATTCTCTTTGTCTTTTCGCTTTCTCCCTTTCCTCTGTTAAGTTATACTTGTATGTTTTCCTGTAAATACGTAAAATATGCTGTACTCATTCACAGATACCCGTGGTTCCCATTGCTACGAAACATTACTGCCATGAAAACCGAACACCAAAATCATGTAATATGAACCAGTATCGGAAATCCGGGAACGGCAAACCGATAGTTTACACCGGGGTATAGGATCTCGACTATCTCAAGATGGCACAGCAGCCACACCATCGAACTCCTCCCAGATAGCTGCCGTGGAAGAAAGGTTGCCAGAGGCAGCGGTGTGCGGGGGTTTAAAAACACCCCCCCCCCCCCCCCCAATATTTTCCAACCTCCGCCAACTGCCAAGGTTTGTATCCAGAACTGGTGGATTACTCCTATTTGCGCTCCCGAACTTTCCTGGAAAATAACCTGTCAAACAGGGCCTCGTACATCACCTCCACACCAAAGAAGTATGAGTGACAGCGACTTTCATTGCGAAGAGAATTTCTGGCGTATTTGGGAGGCAGGTGTATAATTAGAATTCTCTAGGGCTCTGTTCCAGGTTAATTTAATAATCCCGACTGAGTGTGGCCTAGTTAAGAAAAGGTGAAAAGTTGATTCTCTTTTGTATACTAGCCGTCGGGAATGCCTATTCTAAAACCTCTGATATCGGAAAGGAAAATCCATGCACAGTTTATCTATCTGTTGATCTATCTATCCATCGCTAGTATGATAGGGGAAAATATGGTGTAAATAAACATTGGCAAAGGGAAAGTAGAAAGAAGAGATATTTTTTAAAACAGAAGATATGCCAGCAGGGGGTGATGATTAGGATAAATAGCGCAAGATGACAAATGAAACACTACTCAGATTGCTGCATGCTAAACACAATGAACAGAGACTTATGTGCCCTCACTTATAAACATTAACATATATTAGAAGGCTTCGGAGGGGTATAAATTTAGATAAAGGTTTGATTTCCACTAATGAGAGCCGGAGAGAACTCCAAGGTCGCATTTTCAGTCAAAGGTAGAGAACACAAGGGACAAATCGGAGAACGGCAATGACGGCATCGGGGCAGGGAAGGAGCCCGGAGGTTGAGAAGGAAGAGGTCTAGAAAAGCAGGAATCCCGTGCGGTTTGAGCGTAATCAATTGGGTGCTCCGTGTTTAACTTGGTGTTGATTGTTTCATTGCTGATTAGATGGTTGAGAAACTGCGCTTGCCGTAGATATCCGGGCTTGCAAAAGCTTGACCACTTCTTTATGGCCATTCATAGCGGCATACACGAGTGATGTTCGACCGTTCTCATCCGGACGATTGGGATCGACATCTTCTCGTCCTAGTAATAGATCGACCACTCCTTCGTATCCTTTGCTCGCAGCCCACCCGAGCGGTGTTTGATCATACTTATCAGGGTAATTGGGGTCGACATCCTCCCGTGCCAGAAGTAGCTGGGCCGTGCCCTTTTGTCCCCAGTAAGCAGCACATCCGAGTGGTGTTGTAGCATCCTCATCAGGGCGATTGGGGTCGACATCATTCCGATCTAATAGTAGCTTGACAACCCCTTCATGCCCCTTTTCAGCAGCACATGCGAGTGGCGTTCGGCCATCAAAACCCGACTGGTTAGGATCGACGTCTTCCCGTCCTAGCAGTAGCTTGACTACTCTCTCATGTCCCTTAATTGCGGCATTCCTGAGTGGTGTCCAATCCATCTCATCTGGACAATTGGGGTCGATGTCTTCCCGTCCCAGCAGTAGCTTGACTACTCCCTCATCTCCCTTAATTGCAGCATGCTGGAGTGGTGTCCGATCCATCTCATCTGGACAATTGGGGTCGACGTCATCCCGACTAAGCAGTAGCTTGACGACCCCTTCATTTCCCTCAACAGCAGCACACCCGAGTGGTGTCCGATCCTTCTCATCTGGGCGATTGGGGTCGACATCGTTCCGTCCAAGTAATAGCTTGACAGCCCCTTCATGTCCCGTGACAGCAGCACACCCGAGCGGTGTTCGATCATGCTGACCCGGGCGATTGGGGTCGACATCTTCCCGGCTAAGTAGTAGCCTGATTACTCCTTCACGTCCATAACGAGCGGCCCAAGAGAGTGGTGTGCCGCCTTGACTATCTGGCATATCGGGTTCGACATCTTCCCGCTCCAGCAGCAGCTTGACAACCCCTTCATGTCCGTTTCCGGCAGCCCACGAGAGCGGCGTACTCTCCTGCTTGTCTGACCTGTCGGGGTCGACATCTTCCCGGTCTAGCAGTAGCTTGACCACTCCATCATGCCCATTCTTCGCAGCCCATAAGAGTGGTGAATAGCCGGCGCAATCGCCTTGATTAATCTCGCAACCTTGAGCATTCATTAACGAAGCCACAAGTTCCACAATCCCGAAGAAAGAGGCACAATGTAATCCAGAGAAGCGCGGGGATGAACCGGTGCCTGCCGTATATCTGGTAGGGAGTACTTGCTCGAAAAGTGATACAGCAGATGGATGGTCTTCGTACTGAATTAAGAGCTGCAGCCCGAGGGCTGCCACGTGGCTCGAAAGCTCCTTATTCGCATGTGTTCCCCAATACCTCGAGGAATATTTCAAGAACGGCATGACTTGGTGGCCCGGGGGTGGGTGGCTGGAGAGGTTCTTGACCTGTGGCGAATTCAAATAGGTCAAGCAAGCCTCTGCGATTACCGAGTGGGGATGACTGAAGAGATCTGGGTGAGCGCAGAGATATTCTTGCACTGTAAAATGGATTACTCGGACAGTCGAAGCTTCCTTGTCGACAGTAATCAGTCCTTGACAGCAACTTAGTAATGCACCGATCGAAGGAGCATTCTCGCTGTCGAAATCCGTCGCTCCTATCTCCACTGCTAGTGCGTGACACAGTTCATCTACCTGTAATGGCCGTTCCGCATGACAGATCCACATGAGAGTGGCCATTGCAAGCTTTGCCTTTTCTCCTCCCTGTGCCTTTATCCGCTCCAGGGTTGCACCATATGCATCCCCTAACCCTGCACCATCTTTCACTGCCTTGAGCCTTTTTCCTCGCCGAGCGATACTAGTCTCTCGCAGAATTGCCTCGATATGGAGACAAGCTAGCAGGAATCTATGTTCGGATGTTAGCTATTAGTCTGAGGTAGCTTTGTATCGCTTTGGGTCGCTTTTCCATAGAATTGTTTCTACATACGTTTCCGAGCTTAGTTGGGAAATGCTTTCCAAAATATTTTCCTCTAATGCGCTACTCATCATCTCCGGGGTGGTGTCGCTCCTGAGCTTCTCACGTAGATACCCAGTGATACCATCATCCGTAGGCTCTATTAACACAAAAGCAGCCGCTCCCCCCAATTTCCGTTCCACCTCACTTCGGATATGCGATCTTCCGGTCACGAATATCCGTGTATCGAGCGACTCCCTCGCGATCTGTCCTAGTGATTCGAGGACGACCATTCGATGCTCCGGCACACATTCGTCAAGTGCGTCAACGCATATAAATGTTCGCTTCGTAGCCGTGATTGCCTGGAACATCTTCAAAATTCCTGCCACTTGTAGTCCCCTACCCCCAATCACTTTTTTCTGGTTTCGAAAAGATCGGACTACCGCTTCTGGAATTCCATCCAATCCACTGACGAGCTGTCGTAGTAAGGACCCGAGCATATTTACTGGTGACTGCTCATTTCTGGCGGCAAAGTCGAAGTAGAAACAAGCAACGGCAGTATCTTCCTCCTCCGCCTCGTCGCACAACTTGTCTATCACTAGTGAGCTGTCACCCCGTCTGTTAGAAATACCATATTTTGACTTCCGGTAGTGATGGGCTCTCCCTTACATAATGTAGCTCTTTCCTGCCCCTGGATTCCCGTGACAAAATAAGGTGCGATGAGCAGATCCATCCTCCCGATTCCCACCATGCCAGCGTCTGAATTCCTGGGTTTCCAGTAGCCAGGATCCTATACTGTCTAGTCGCTGGGCTCCGATGTCTCGATGGCGTGCCCCTGGCTCTAGCGGAGACAGCCAGGCCAAGATTTTAGACTCATCATCCAGGGTAAGGGTGATGTAGTTAAAGGTATTCCCGATAGTGTTGAAAGAGTTTTGGTTATTGCTGAAGCCTTCCGACATTTTTCGATTTCCACCGCTGTGAAAGTTGTTGAAAGCAAGGTGTTGCTTAGCTTGGGGGATCTGTTAACGCAATTAGTTGAAGTTGAGGGAAAAGCGGGGTTGATGGCGATGGTAAAGCCTTGCGCCTTGCGGACAACATTCCAACCACCGACATCGTTACACGAACCCCCGAGGGTTATTTATCTCGGAAACTATGAGCGGACTCCCACCAGCTTATGAACAGCCCACCACTCTATTCCTTTTGCTTGATACATTGCCAAGCAGTAGCTAATACTCATAGCGCCTTGCAAAACCCATTTTAATACCTACCCATGATTCCACAGATAACTCGAAGGTCGTGTCACTACATAAAGAGGATTTAGGAGATACGCCGTCTAGTATAGTTTCAAAATTCACACGCGGGGATAGTTTTTGGTAAGGAAATTAGTGATGCGCTAGTCAGAGAGTTGTTGAGGAACCAGAAATACTTTCAAAGTATTCTTTTGAGCGCACAAACCTAGGAACACTGGTGCCACGAGGAACATATCTTAGTAGGGGCGGTGGTAGGGGCGGAATGAACATGCATGTGATAAGGCCTACCACAACTCACAGATGCTCCTATGATAGGGGAAATGGTCATAGCACCAACAACCCCCACAACAGTAACAACCTTTCCAGCTAGAGGCACCGATAGCAAAAATATCACTATTTCCATTCTTCCTGTCCGGCCGGGAGTTCTTGAAACACCGCAATTGAAGCCGCTCTCTTATTTTCCACCGGCAGGACCTGAAAGGGTTTCAGCAGCGCAAGGTTAACCTCCACATCATTCATTCAACCCACGCCGAGACTCGCTAGCACCCATTTACTTGCCCTACTACCCCGCTACCCCCCCGCCAACCTATTCTACTTCTAGCGCTGGACACTGCAAGCGCATTCTTGGGTGAATGCAGTTCACCTTCGTAGCACAACGCCGAATTCCACAACGAGGTCCACCGTTCCAGCCCTTCTGCCTGTCCCTAGAACCGCAATTCTTTACTCTAGCCGATGTTGTGCCCCTGGCCCTGGGAGAGGAGACACTAGTTTCCTCTCCCTCCTAGTTCTATTCCTAGCCTTTCCCGAAAACTGGCTTGAAAAGCCCTGGCCCCTACAAGAGGGCACCAAGGACAACCGATATCTCTACAGCGTGCTAGCCGCTGTGCGGCGCATCCTTCCATGGGTGTTGAGTGCCTAGATAGCGGATGCCCTCCTGCGTTAGGGAAAGACTGTGAAAACCCCACGTGAGGGCACATGATCGTGGCTTCACCCTCATAACGAAGCTCCCGCGTACGCACAATAAGATCCTCGGGTAGCCGCAGGTTTCCAAAATCCTTCGGCAGGGGGTTCCGCATGTATCTGGTTATTCAGCCATGGAGAGGGGGGGGGTAAAGGAGGGGCCGGTGCCTAGGAATATGATGGAAGGGATCTCGCTTGCGGAGAGACAAATGGATGGACTACGGAAGTCAGTTTTTGGACTCGATGGATTTATCCCCTCTAGCGATGTTTCCTGGGAAGATGCTGTAGTTTGATTGTTGCTGGAGCAGCTATTGAATAGAAGGTTGAATGGTCAGGTGACCGATGTGGTGCCTCGGAGCCGACTAAGTAACACATGACCGTAGTGTAATCGACGTTCTACCGTATGCAGTATCGTACCCTACATAAGGAGGTTCGTAAAACATTTAGCAGGCGCGAATGGTATGACTTTTGGTAGGAAAGTGAGTGATCCGCAGTGATTCAACTTAGCCGCGCCTCCCCCAGTGAAGCTATAAAGTCCAAGCGGTACTCGAGTAGTCTAGGCTACGTTCCGTGTCGAGAAAGCGCTGATAGGGTAATCCCCAAGGTCCACTAGTATGATAGCTCAGTTGGCCGAAAGTTTGAGAAGATCGCAACTCACGTTCCACATAGGGCTTAGGGCTTAGTCGGATGGCTCCGATAAAACTCGGCTATGGTAGTTAACTTAAGACGAACTTTACCTAACTCAACCGGAGCCTCATTTCTGGTTAACACGGGACATCATCCTGGCAGAAGTTAAGTTGCCTACGGCGAGCACAAGGGAACCGTAAGCTGTTGAAAACGGTGATGCTCGCCATACTCTGACTATACCACATTTGTTCAGATACCTTCCGGGAGCGCGCTTGTTGGTGGTTTTGGATATACGCTAAGGATCCGAGCATATGACTCCGGCATCGGGCATAGGTTTGATAGCGACACTCTGATGGCAGCTCGCTCACGACCTAATGATGACTGGGGTAGCGTAGGTGACGGCGCGAAGTCCAGGAGAAAAGCACGTAAGTGAGGATTGTGGTATGTGTGATGTTCGATGTACAAATACAGGAAGCTCTCTACTGGTAGCTTAGACTAGGTACAGAAAGAGAGCGCACAAACGCACTAAACAGGAAAAACCCATACAACGGGAAAAACCCACCAGCGGCAGTCACGACCCTAAACCGGTCGTACCCCAAACTAACTATCGTACCCTAACAACTATGGGATTCCAGCTATCAAGGTTTGTGTTTGGAGATGTGCTGAGAATTCAGGAACAGGTTTGTCTTCGGAGACTCGCTTTGGCTTCGGGCATACGGTTCAGCTTTGGGCGTTTAGTTTGTACGTTCGGGAAAGCATTGCGAATGCAGGAATGGGCGATAGTTTCGGGATCGTCAGCTTTCGGGAAAGCAGGGAGAAAATCGGAAGTACTGTAGGGTCAGCCGGAAAGAGCTGGAAGCCCTGAGGTGGGAAGGTGGTTGTTTTCCTTTAGTTAGCCGGGAGTGCTCACGGGGGAAGGAGAGACTCGCATGGGATGGTGTGGTGTCTCATGGATGGATATGATGTCTTTGTGTTGTGATTGATATACGCTCCTGTGATCACGATTAGTTAGTTAGTTAGTGAGTAGGAGTAGTCGTCTTTGAGCGTGAGCCTGAGGTTGTTAGTGAAAAGATTTTTCCCCGCCCCTGAAGTGTGCGATCGTCTCCGTTGTGAGTTGCTTGGCGTTTCGTTTCGTTTCGTTTCACAGCCTGTCACTCGCCGGATAGGGTTTCACCATCGAAGTCCAAAATATGCGCCTAGCTTGCTAATGTACTCCTACATGCCGGATGGGCGAGGGAAACTTCGGGTCAAAGGACATGACGGAGGACTTCGATCGGGTGACCAAGCTCATACGCAGACAGGATAAGACCCTCAGACAGCCACAGATCATGAGAGACTTTGGGAAGAGAGCAAACATAGACTTGGCTTAGGCAATCACAGTGAGGGGGGAAGTAATGTAAGACCGGGTGCCCCGGAATATGTGGATGGGATCTCACTCATAGGGGCCGAGATCAATGGACTGCACAGGTTAAGATTTTTGGGTAGGGTGGATTTGCCCCGCAGTAGTAATCCCCCTCCCCTGAAGGGGTGCCGTGGTTCGAGTGTTGCTGGAGTAGCTATCACAAGGAAGATTGGATCGCTAAACGAGGCTAGGGTGTTATTAGCAGCAATGATAATGCCTGCGCCCGGCATTTCTCAAAGACTCCGGGATGGGAAATAGACAACCGACCCACTCATGGCAAGGGCTCCGCAGCGATGGCTTTTGTGAGTACCATCTCCACAGCTCTAAGACCACCTGCCACACCCCCGCAACTCTCCAAGCAAAGCATATCCTTTCCACACACAACCTACTATTCCTCTGGCTTTGTAATTCCCACTTTACTTGATATTTTCAAAAGCCTCCGGAAGGCTAGTATGTCGGGAGCCCAAGTTGCAGTGGTTCGGGCACTGCAAATTGTTTATCATTCCACTCAATCGACATGTCTTTCCTTATTATTGAGGGAGAGTAAGGAGGAAAAATGGCATCCAGGGGAATACCGAGATCAGTGCGATGACCCATGGAAGGATCAGGACATGGCATTTTTATTTTACTTACTGATATACCTGTCTTTACCATTATTGGTGCTGGATGGGGCATAGATGAATGAATGAGTGGAACGAAGTGCGAGAGGTGGAAGTTACATTTCATATCCCTCCTACAACATGCCCAAGTTCTAAATGAATTATATTACCCTATCTTCTACCGGTGCGCGACCATTAATTCCCACATTGACGTCGGGGGAAGCGGTAACGCATAGATCAGGAAGTGGTGATACTTTGAACTGGTGGATGAAGTGGCTTGCCACTACGAGTGTTGTACCGATAGCAGCATTTCTTCCATTAAGTTTTTAGCTGTTGGTGGAACCAAGTGAGGTCACGATCCTATTTTACAAATTGGGTTCTTCCTTTTACCTTCCCTCCTTCTCTTTTAGGTTTTACCCGTGCGTGTCGTACTGTGTCTTCTAAATACATACGATATACAATACTTATTCACTAATATCCGTGGTTCCACCACCGCCAGACATTGTTATGAAATCCAAAATCCGAGATCCTGTGGTATGGACCTGTATCAAAAATCCAGGAACGGTAAACCGAAAGTTGACATCCGGGCATAGAACCTACTGGCTCTACTATCTCAAGATGGCACAGCAGCCGCACTATGGAAATCCCTCCGGATAGTTGCCGTGGATGAACGGTTGCCGGGAGATGTGTGCGAATGTTTTAACACACCTCCCCCCTTCATATACTTTCCCCACCTCTGGCAACTGCCAAGGTCTGTATCAAAAATTAGTGGATTACTGCTATATTTGGGCTTTGAAATTTTCCTAGAAAATACCGTATTGAAGAGCCCCTCATAAATTACCTTGACACCGAAGAAGTATGGGTGGCCTTTGTTGCAATCAAGATTTCTAGCATATTTAGGAGGCAGGGGTATAATTATAATTCTTTAGGTGCCTGGTTCAAGTTAACTTAATAATCCCAACTGAGTGGGGTCAAGTTAAGAAAAGGTGAAATGTTCATTTCTCATTTTTATGCTAGCCGCCGGGACTACCTATTTTGAAACCTCTTGTATCGGAAAGGAAAATCTATGCACAGTTTATCTATCTTTTGATCTCTCTATCCACCGATAGTAGGGGAAAATATGGAGTAAATAAATATGGGAGAAGAAGGGAAAGTAGAAAGAAGGGATATTTTTTTATAACAGAACTTATGCTAACGGGGAATGATGATTACGATAAATAGCCCAAGATGACAAATGAAACACTACCCAGATTGCTGCATGTTAAACACAATGAACAGAGACATATATGTGTTCACATATAAATATTGGGATATAAAAGAAGGTTTCGGAGGGGTAGAAATTTAGATAAACTTGTAGTTGATTGGTTCATAGCTGGCAGGGTGGCTTTGCAACTGCGCTTTTCATAGAGATACGGGCTTGCAAAAACTTGACCACTTCTTTATTGCCATTCATAGCGGCACAGGCGAGTGGTGTTCGACCATTCCCATCTGGGCGAGCGGGGTTGATATCTTCTCGTCCTAGCAATAGATCGACCACTCCTTCATATCCCTTGCTCGCAGCCAGGCCGATTGGTGTTCGATCATACTTATCAAGGCAATTGGGGTCGACATCATTCCGGTCTAATAGTAGCTTGACAACTCGATCATACCCCATTGCAGCAGCACATGCGAGTGGCGTTGCGCCATCCAAACCCGCCCGGTCAGGGTCGACGTCTTCCCGTCCCAGCAGTAGCTTGACCACTTCCTCATGTCCCTCAAATGCAGCAGCCCGGAGTGGTGTTCGATTGTTCATTTCTGGGAGATTGGGGTCAACATCCTTTCGGTCAAGTAGTAGCTTGACAACCCCTTCATGTCCGTTATTAGCTGCCCAAAAGAGTGGCGTACAACCTTCGTTATCTTGGCTATTGGGTTCGGCATCTTTTCGACCCAGTAGTAGCCCGACCACGACCCCATGCCCCCCAGATGCAGCAGCCCGGAGTGGTGTTCGGTTATGCATTTTTGGGCGATTGGGGTCGACACTCTTTTGGTCAACTAGTAGCTTGACAACCCCTTCATATCCGTTATTGGCTGCCCAAAATAGCGGTGTACAACCTTGATTATCTTGCACATTGGGTTCGACATCTTCCCGACCAAGTAGCAGTTTGACAACCCTTTCATGCCCCTTTGCAGCAGCACACCAGAGTGGTGTTCCACCATCCAAACCCGGCTGGTTAGGGTCAACATCTTCCCGTCCAAGCAGTAGCTTGACCACTCCCTCATGTCCCTCAAATGCAGCAGCCCGGAGTGGTGTCCAATTATTCTTTTCTGGGCGATTGAGGTCAACATCCTCTCGGTCAAGTAGTAGCTCGATAACCCCTTCATGTCCGTTATTTGCTGCCCAAAATAGTGGTGTACAACCTTGATTATCTGGCCTGTTGGGTTCGATATCCTCCCGACCAAGTAGTAGCTTGACAACCTCTTCATATCCATTATAAGCTGCCCACAAGAGTGGGGTGAGATCTTGGCTATCCGGCCTCTCGGGGTCGACATCTTCCCGTGCCAGCAGGAGCTTGACCGCATTATAATGACCATTCCTCACCGCCCATAAGAGTGGTGTATTTCCTGCGCAATCTCCTTGGTTAATCTCGTAACCTTTTGCATTCATCAATGCGGCCACAAGTTGGTGGGTACCAAAGAAAGATGCGCAGTGTAATCCAGAGAAGTGGTGGGGGGAACTGGCGTCTAGAGGATATCCAGCAGGCAATACTTGCTGCAAGAGTGATACGGCGGATGGGTGGTTTTCATACAAACTTAGGAGTCGTAGCGCAAGGGCCCCTACGTAGACTGAGAATTCCCTCTTCGCATGGCTTCCCCAATATCTTGAGGAATATTTGAGGAATGGCATGTATTGGTGACTTGGGTGAGGGTAGGATGGAAGGCTCTTGACCTGTCGCGAATTTAGATAGGTCAAGCAAGATTTCGCAATTACTGAGTGGGGATGGCTAAAGAGGTCTGTATGAGAGCAGATATAATCTTGGACTGTAAGGTGGATTAACCGGACAGTCGAAGATTCCTTGTCGACCGTGATCAGTCCTTGACAGCAACTTAGCAATGCACCTATCGAAGGAGCATTTTTAGTATCGAAATCCGCCGCTCCTATCTCCACTGCTAGAGCGTGACGCAGCTCATCCACCTGTAATGGCCGTTCTGCATGACAGATCCACATGAGAGCGGCAATCGCAAGTTTTGTCTTTCCCTCACCCTGTGCCTTTATCCGCTCCAGGGTTGCACCATATGCTTCCCCTAACCCTATCCCGTCTTTGGCCGCTTGGAGCCTTTTCTCTCGGCGAGCGATACTAGTTTCTCGGAGGATTGCGTCGATGTGAAGCGAAGCCAGTAGGAATCTAGATTTGGATATGTTAGCTATTAGTTAGGGATAGTTTTGCAGAGCATTGCCTTTGGATTGTTCGAACATACGTTTCCGAGGCTGCTTTGGAAATGCTTTCAATAATACTTGTCTCCAATGCGCTGCTCATCATCTCCGGGGTAGTGTCACTCCTAAGCCTCTCACGTAGATACGCAATGATACCACCACCTGTAGGCTCTATCAATACAAAAGCTGCGGCTCCACCCAATCTCCTTTCCACCTCACTTCGGATATGCGATCTTCCTGTCACAAATATGCGAGTATCGAGCGAGTCCCGGACAATCTGCCCTAGCGATTCGAGGATTACCATTCGATGCTCCGGCGCACATTCGTCAAGTGCGTCAACGCATATAAATGTTCGCCTTATGGCTGTGATCGTCTGGAACATCTCCAGAATTCCTGACACTTGGAGCCCCCGACCCCCGATGACCTTTTTCTGGTTCCGAAAAGACCCGACCACCACTTCTGGAATTCCCTCCAATCCACTAACAAGCTGTCGTAGTAGCGAGCCGAGCAGATTGACTGGTGACTGCTCATTCCTTGCGGCAAAGTCGAAGTAGAAGCAGGCAACGGCTGTATCTTCCTTCACCGCCTCGTCGCATAATCTGTCTATCACTAGTGAGCTGTCACCCCAGACTGTTAGAAATACCAATATTTAATTTCCGGAAGTGCTAGGCTCTCTCTTACATGATATAGCTCTTTCCCGCTCCTGGATTTCCATGGCAAAATAGCGTGCGATGATTTGCTCCATCCTTCCGATTACCGCCATGCCAGCGCCTGAATTCCTGGGTTTCCAGTAGCCAGGATCCTATAATGTCTAGCCGCTGGGCTCCGATGTCCCGATGGCGTGCCCCTGGCTCTAGCGGCGATAGCCAGGCCAATATTTTAGATTCATCATCGGGCGTGAGGTAGTTAAAGGTATTTGTGGTGTTGAAAGAGTCATGGTTATTGCTGAAATCTTGTGACATCTTTTGATTTTCACCGCTATGGAGGTTGTCGTGAGCAAAGCGTTGGTTAGCTTGGGTCTGTTAGGTCAATTACTCGAAATTGAGGAGAAGCGGGGTTGATGGTAAAGCCTTGCTTGTGTCTTGCTGACAACATTCCACGTTACACGAACCCCCAAGAGCAATTTTTCTGAGAAACTATGAGCTAACTCCCAACGGCTTAAAGGAGCTACACGTGGAACACACCATCACTCCATGCCTTTTTGATTGATACATTCCATAGCAGTAGGAACTTGAAAAACTGATATCCGCCGCGCAGTCCAACACCCGTTTTAATACCCACCGGCGATTACATAGATTTCTTGAAGACTATGCTCTACTTCTTAAGCAGTGTTTAAAAGATACGCCATCTAGAACGGTGCGAAAGTTAGGACGTTGGTACAGTTTTTCGTAAGAAAATTAGTTATGTGCAGGTCACAGAGTTATTGAAGAACGAGAAATGTTTGCAGAGTAGTCTTTTGAGCGCAGAAGGTTAGGAGTTCTGGCGCCACAAAATGTTGAATTTCTTTGTATATGTCCTATGTATATTCAACACACTACCGTGTATTCTTTTACTTAGTTTGTGTTTCGGCTCCGCCTGTCCACCACTTACATTACTACAGCTAAGATATATATTATGGTGTTTTATTGTTTATTTCA
>Ga0307509_10004813_pt1 | contig 19194 bp, 14 predicted proteins | sample 10_EM_MG_FD_202245 | JGI IMG/M metagenome (GOLD analysis project Ga0307509, IMG submission 202245) | Populus trichocarpa ectomycorrhiza microbial communities from riparian zone in the Pacific Northwest, United States - 10_EM | ecosystem: Host-associated > Plants > Roots > Unclassified | place...
TAAAACAACAAACATGCAAAACTAAACTTAACACAAGCTACCGGGCCTTAATATAGCTCCGGGGCTGTAAAACAATCAAACTAATCAAAGTAAGCAAAGTAATCAAACTAAACATAGGAAATCCTACACTCCGCTCCCATATACAGTACCCGGAACACGTATACATGTTACAGGGGGGGGGTCCTGGGAAGGGAAAGAGGGGATGCTGGCGATCCCTGGACTCAATGGCAGATTCCTCCACAACCACTTGACCGATCCTGGGTCTGAAGACACAGGGTTGCTGGGCTCGACGCTAGCTACATGCCGGTATAGGTTACGTCTCCGTCGCATCAATATCCATGAAATTGTTAACTACTCTGGAGGGGGTCTTTAGAATTAGGTACTCTGGCGATCCCAGGACTTGATGCCAGATTCCTCCACAACCGCGAGGCCCATCCCGGATCTGAAACTCCTAATTGCTGGGCTCGATGCCAGCTACATGCCGGTATAAAGGAGGTTCTGAGGCGGCAATTCTCCATGGAGCTATAAGGTCCTGGGTGGGGAAGGGGAGGGAGGAAGGGCGGGGTGAAGGGGGGGGGTGAAGGGGGTGCAGTCCAATACACTGTATATTAGAAGAATAGAAGACTATTAGTAATAAATTTAATACTTTTCCATGATGTGAAATATATTGTGACCCGGGTGATCAAGGTCAAAAACAGGTAAAGGGGGGACCCTTCGCTTATTTCCGATATCTCAGGAAGAGTAGGTACGGCGTCTGGTGGCGTCCTGAGGATTAGGCGCTGCCTCTGGTTGCGTCCTGAGCATTGGGTGCTGCATCTGGTTGCGTCCTGAGCATTGGGTGCTGCGTCTGGTTGCGTCTTGAGGATTGGGTGCTGCGTCTGGTTGCGTCTGACGCACAGGACGCACAGGACGCAGGCTAGTATTTTTGCTGATGTACCTCATGCCCCACTTTTTTGTATGGGAAAATACTCGCAGCAGGCTTTCACTCGCGAACATGTTGTCCAAAAACTACAACTACTAGCAACTATTGCTGGGTTGGGTCATGGTCAGTGGAACGGGCATAGCTTCCGTTGAGGCGCAGCCACATGGGCAGCACTGGTGGGCATCTCAGAAGCAGAGATCCAGACTTTAGGTAGGTGGCGATCCGACGCCTACAGGGCATATATCGAATACACAACCAAAGAACGAGTCAACCTATCCAGGCGCTACCAGCATACCCCAGGCGTCACTAAGTAGTCATGCCGACCAGCCTGCCTTGACCTGAGAGGGAGAGGTTTACCGCCGCACGGCAGGCTCGTCCTCGGAGAGACCCTCGTCATACCCCCTGCCTCGCACTGGGATTCTTTGGTGGCAACCATCTCCCATGGCAGGGGCAGCGGCCACCTCACCCAAAGCCTCCGCCAGTGGAACAACTCGAAAGCGGAACTAGCAGTCTGCAACATGTTTCCCTTTGTATTTCTTTTGGCCTTGTTGACTCTGTTTTCGTCATCGTTTTTCCTTTCTCATTGTCTATCTATCTCCAATATACTCGTCAGCTTTGGAAAATTGGCTGCCCTTATCTAGCCATACCGGCCATGTGTAATACCTTGTGACTGCTTGCTTGTATTATCCACTCGTGTGTAAGCCTATCATCAGCCATCCCCTGCTTTCTCTTCTCTTCTACCTTCTTTAACTCCGCTTTGCTTTTCCTACCAATTGCAATAATTGCCATGTTGTTATGAGATCTGTATAAGAGGAGAACGGACTGGCTAGATGAAGAAGGACGAAGAAGTCAAAGAGGAAACGTGTATATATTGTTCGGAGGTGTTTCTTTCTTGCTTATCCTTTGAATCTACGGCTGGACAGAGGGTTTATGTACCAAATAAAGAGCCCTTTTCCAACATGCGAAGATGTAGGAAACAAACCGGGGATGGTACCAGAACAATGGAGTTCCGGTTCCATCTGCGCTCAGAATCCCGATCCTTCCTCTGTTATCCTCCATGATCCATGCCGGCCATTCCTCCAAATTCTCGACACCATGTACCAAACTGGTATACTCGTTCCTCCTCTCATATTTATAATGCATGACAAAGGAAACTACTAAGAAGCGACAGACTAGATAGGTAGAAGACAAGCGAAGAGGTTCATCAATACTGAGTGATCGCCGGTGAAGTTTAACATGCCATACCTCAACCGGACATCTCTTCGTTTTTAGCCGCCTCAGTCCGCCTTGGGCCCGGAAGCGATAGATTAGTCAGAGGTGGTATAGAGGATTAGGACAGCTAGGAGCCCTTGAGTTTGTCTGTGAAACTGTCTGGTACTGTTATGGGATGCTAATCTTGGAAAGACTACACACAACAGAAGGGGGAATTGGACGAAGTCAAGATAAAATTTTGATATACTGGGAATCGTATCATTCTCGCTCGTTTTCAAATCTATGGTGAAGTAGTGTGTTTATACAGAAAATACAGGAACCTTCCAGTCCACTCCATTCCAGCCACCAGGACGAGGAGAATGCACCAATAGCTCCCTTGGACACCAAAAAATCCATTTGGTTATGCTACGATACCAGTAGAGTTTAGGTCCTCTCTTTTCAGCAGTCCCCTATCCTCCCCGCTTTGCGTTTAGATCCTGATAAGCTATGTGTGGGCAACCTTCGCTTTAGAATACAACCAAGTATAGTAATTCCTTCTCTTCCGTTGGTAATGAGCGACAAAGAAAACTAGTAAAGGCAGGTCAGCAAGATACCGTAAAAACTTGAATAATTGGACAGTGTGCTATATCGTTGCACTTTCCTCTCCTAGTATGGTCAAGATTTCTTCTTTTCTTTTTTTCTCTTTCTCACTCCCAGAGGGGAAAGGGGTCGTGTTCTTGATGTGTATTTTGCCCCCTTTCCAGAGAAGGAAATTCTGGACTACATAGCACACCGCCCAATTATTCAAGTTTTTACAGTAGGACGGGTAAAAAGGCAACGTCCTTTAGAGCCGAGTGATCGCCTGTGATTTGGAACATCCGGAACTAATTCTCACAGCCGGCCAGGGCTTTTGCAGGGGCTTGCCTGGTCGGACCTCAGACTGCAGCCTGGCTTTTGGAGTTCATCTGACCAGGCCTAGCCGCACTGCAGACACCCCCAGGCTTCCGAGTGATGGTGAATGATTTCCCAAAGTCTGGCAATATTCTAGGAACTGACAACACTGGCCTGGGTTGGATGCACTTGACTACGTATAACTTCAAGCACCTACAGAATTTGGGGACCGCAACTCCTTCATAGGGTAATTGAGAGATAGTAAGAAAAATATTATTTGGAGTCACCGATAACAGACGCTTTCTCAAGAATGGTCCTATATCCATAACACTTGTAAATCGTATTCCATCCTGGAGTGTCATGTGGTGGAGAAGAGGCCGTTACGAAAACAGGCTCAGATAATCGGACAATAATCAGAGTAAGAGCATAGTGATAAGTAATTTGCATCCATCTCCTGAGGATATCGAGTGATAGGGGGTGACCTTGTATCCACACTCCTTTGAGTACATTAAATATCTTACTTTATGAACGGGCGGAACTAGAATAAGAGATCCTTAGATATTTCATGGCTATAGATAGGCAAATATCGGAAGATCTCCTTAGGCATTTGAAAATATTTGCCGCCATCGTAGGATATCGGCGGGTATCTTCAGATATCCGGTAACATTTGCTGGCATCTAGTGGCGTCAGCCGATGCCAAAATATTTACTGATCAGATAGCACCTACCGAGGGGCTACAGGGGCTGCGAAGCATTTATGGAGCCCCCAGGAATAAAGTTTGTTACGGGCGGGGCAGGGCGGGTTTTGACTCGCCAGGCCTGCCGTTACACTGGGCCGGGGGTGATATTTTTGGGAACGGGGCCCCTGAGGCCCCGTAACGAACGCTACCCAGGAATCCCAAAAGCCTAGCTGGACTGTGCATTGGCCACACATGAACGCTGCACGGGAGGGACGGGAGGATGGAAGGTATCTCAAGTTGCAGAATTTGCCGGCCCGTCTAGGTGGCTCTTGGGGAGGGTAGGTCCCTGCGGGTACTATCTACGAGTTACCGATCTGTAGACGACTAAGGACCTACCGTCACCCTTTTAGAAGGCATCCATTGACAAAGTTGGGACGCTCTTGCCCTACAGCTTGAAACACAAGCCCGGGAAGCCTGGGACCAGAGTTTGGTGGCTGACAATAAGGACCCGGGATGCTTGGGATCACTCTTCCATATCCCTCCAGACCACCTCAATGCCAGCAGGAATGGTTAGTCCGGCAACGACCATAAAAGAGAGAACAATTGAGAATCTGGCTAAGACATTGGAAGTCCCTCTTCCAGCGAGTTTGGCTGTATCTCACTTCATCACCAGTCTCAGATAAGGACGGAAGGAGAATCTTTGGCAGTCCCCCATGTTGGGTGGTAGGTTAGGTTTTGGTAGCTAGTCATACTCGGTATCCCCAATTCTCAAACTAATCAAATTAATTAGATAAATGTATGATATTGTAAAGTTGCTTAGCATAATTAACCGAACATTTGACCTCGCAACTTTCTACAGTGCCCTTCTCCCCTCTCCCTCTCCCGGTCATATATTGAGATTGTGCCACCCGCTGCATGGCCATGTTCGGTTATTTATTCAAAGGTGCAATAGCGGTATCTTACTGGTAGTTGTGCTTAACCGGTATGCCCGTACTTTTAGGGTAACACCTGGGTCCCAAATAGTCCGACTGGTTAGGTCTTTGAGGTAGGGCTAGGCTCGTTACTCTTGGTGGATGTCAATGACTGGTCCCAGACCAGTCTGTATAATGATTGCATAATCATGTAATATCACTCACTTAGGACACCGGAAAGATTTGATGCTCGAGAACCTATTTTCGCCTCCCCTAACCCAAGCGAGGCACTATCTTCATTCCAACCCTCCTGAGATTCTACAGTATAATCTATGGAAACAATGGGTTTAATTAAACAAAAGCTTTATTCAAATGTAATATATTGTGGTGAAAATAGTAAAAAGTGGGATGGGATTAGTGATGGGCACGATCATGCTCGATCATAAATTTTTGGTGTGATCGAGCACGATTTATGCTCGAGCATGGGCTAAATTTTCTGCTCGAGCATGATCGTGCCCATCACTAGATGGGATGCTAATTCTGTCAAAGTGCCGTGCATATCCTGTTGCTTAGCAGGCCTAGTTAGACCAATCCTGACTGAGTCAGGTCCGATAATTTTGACAGTTCCAGTGGGTCTAATTTCCACCATTAAACTAGACTGGACATTCACTGGACTACCTAGTCCAGTCCAGTCTTCCGCAGACCATTGGGAACCCTGGGTAACACCTAAAGTTAGTCAGTAACCATCCCGCCCCTCAATATCAATAAGTGTACGGCTTGACTCGCTTTTCGCCTGAAATCGGATCAGTGTTCCGAACCGTCCAGTCCGTCCGCCCAGGAGGTAGGACCGGACGGATCCGCCTGTGGTAGTCCCTCTTTTTTCGAGTCCATGGACTGACTAGGGGAGATGGAGTTGGGAAGGGACTCCCTACCGAGCCCGGTATGGCACTGTGGAATTTTTTCTGTTTGGATCTCTTCTGCTTGTATGCTGAGAAACTTCAAATTCATGATTTCATCTCGCTCCTAGTTCTGATATTGGCTAGAGATATCCGGATCCAAGAGAGTCAATTGAGTTTCCTAGCAACTCCCCTAGGAAATCCCATGTATTTGACTGCAAGTCAACTTCGGTGGCATCCGTTGTCTGGCTTGTTGACAACCGCTGGAGTAAGGGTAAATAACTTAGAGAAGTGATCGAAGGAAAATAAGGCCTGAAGTGGAATGATGTATTCAGTCTTATCCAAATACTCACAGCACTTGATAAACCTATATTACCTTCTTCTCTTTTTCTTGCTGGAATATTATTTATTATCTCGGCTACAGGGCATCACCATTTATCACTCATGCTTAGTCTGCCATCCCCGGCCGTCATTACTCAGCCCCAGCCGTTGTCATCCATTCCCAGCCGTCCCCTGCAGTCCCCTCATTTTTGTTGACACATGCCCCTCCGTCATTCCAATTACCTGCGGTCTGTGCCCCCCCCCCCGCCTTCCTTACCTTAAACCTACCGTCTTCTGATACCCCCTATAGTCCCCCGCACAATCCCGGCCGTCCTCCTATCTCCCCTACCGTCTTCCTAACCACCGGTGTCACATGTGTCTCACTATACTTAGCAAGGCCTAGCGTGTAGGGCCCGGCGGTCCCAACCTAGCCCGGCAGTCCCTTGGTGCTTTGCCCTGAACCGGACCACGACTAGCGGTCCCGCCCTGTGGTGTCCCGTCCCGTCCTCTTGGCATTATCCCCGCGGCCCCTGTGGGGCTCCCGGACGGATAGCAGAAGATGTATTTACTATGGTATGATAATCCCAGTAGTGGCGGGTTGTGGTATTCCAAGCGTCGGGGGGGGGGGCGCTGATATTGGGAAGAGCACATATCCAGGAGCACAGAAGTGCGGACATGTGTGGGCACACTAGGGCATCAACGGGCGTATAGAGTGATACAAGTAGAGGTTTTCTAAGGTACGGTATGGCTCTATTGGGGGTTGCTAGCCGACGACTACTAGATCAGACCAAGGAGGGAATCGGGAGGGTGATATAATCCATTGAAAAGGCCAAATGGGTGAGTGGAGAGTAGCGAGTCTTGAGGCAGAAAAATTCACGTTTTGCTTCTTTTGCTAGTCTAGTTAGTATTTTCTTTTAGGTATATAACACTCATAGGTACTTTTGCTCACCCCAAGTACAGATCAAACACTCAAATCTCTTAAGGTGAAGACCGATAGATATCTTTCTATCGGGCTGCATTATGGGACTTTTTTTTCTTTTCCACACTTGTCTGATTTCTCGCTTAGATGGTGGTTGTCGTTTTGAGGGGTTGAGAGTCGGAGTTGTATCAGCTTTGCAGTGCTCCTACAGTGTGGAGAAGTCATCTCGACCGTTCTCCTCACCGCGTGATCTTCGCATTGTCGAATGATCCGTGTCCGATGAAACACTGGAAATATCGAGAGATATGATTAGAGAACCCAGTTTCTATCTACTTGGCTTGTCGTAAGCGATGTCGGGCGTCGACCAGTTGAAAGGAAAAGCCATGCTATTGTCCAACGAAAGTCACAGAGGTAGAAAGCCAACGGGAATCAATCCAATTTATCACTATCCGACCATACCATTCACCAACCAACCCCCCTGTGCCCCTTCCTCCTTTCTTACATTTTTTGCTTCTCCTTCCCCTCTCCAACACCGACGTACTTTTGCCCACCCACCAGCGCCTGTCGGTTTTCACGGACCCACTGCAGTAACTCAGCTTTGCCTTTGTGCGGATTATCGAGTTGGTGTTGGAGAGATTGTTCAATAATGGGTTTCACCCAAGCGCCTGGTGTGAGGGCGTATTCTGCTGCTACGTCATTGCCCTGATCGCCCTAGCTATTAGAATCTGATCCGCGATTGCGGGAAGAACGGAAGGAGGGGGTGATACATTCAACAAACTCTTAAAATTGAACGCCTCTTCCAACTCTTTCTCGGCAATGATCTCTAGGAAAGTTTCGTATTTGTTCATTACTCTTTTGTCCACCTCATCGCTGTCATTCTTCTTCAAGTCTACGAGTTCAAACATCAAGCAAGCGCCAACCTGACTCTTCCAATCCGGACCTAATGCGCGCATTTCCAGCCCCACTTTGCTCCTGCTCCAGTGCCCCGAGTTCGAGGCCATGTTCTGGATGACCTTGTAGTTTGCGAATGCTTTCGCTATTGTCCCACTCACACTGTTGGGACACTTTAAACCCTCTTTTATAGCTGTGGCGGCTGCGGGCGTGTTCTTCTTGTCCACTAGGAGGGGGGGCTGGTTTTTCCAGGGGCTCATGGCTGCGATGAGCCACGCAAGGTACTTTTCGGTAGAGGTCGTTAAGAGCTTGGAAATACGCGGGTGCGTAGAGGGGAGCCCTGAGAGCCGGAGGTAAACAATATCCGCGGCTATTTTCATATCTTGCCCTGGGAGGACGGGGAGGTCCTGCATCGGTGGGGCGAATATCTCGTTGTAGAGGTCCACCTCGTTGATTATGCTCAAAGAGGCATGGGGATTGCAGCCCTTTAACATTTTCTCAATCTCGATGCCGGTGCGCTCGCGGGAGATTTTGGTTTTGAGGGCAGACTGTAAAATAGGGGGGAGGCAGTTAGTTGGCGTGAGTGATAATAGGTGGGGAGAAGATGAATGCCTTGATTTCCGGGAGTTTCATTGCGGCCCTGGCATTAGGAGCTATGCTAAAGCCGAGCCGTGAGGCAAAGCGGATTAGGCGGAGGATTCGGAGGGGGTCATCGGAGAAGGTTTCTTTCGGGGGAAGTGGGGTCCGGATTAGGCCGGCGGCCAAGTCCTTCATACCAAGACCTGTGAAATCCTCCACTATTTCAGTATGTAGGTTGTAAAAGAGGGCGTTGATGGTGCAGTCGCGGCGGAGGGCGTCTTGCTCTGGGGTTCCAAATTTCTAAGACGATCGGGTTAACATCCTCCGTTGAAAGTGTTGAGGGTAAAGCGGAACAAACCATATGCGGAATCCGACTATCCTCAGAATACGACTCACTCCTCAGATTTACAAAATCTATGTCCAATCCGAGGATTTTCCAGCTAGCCGTCTCTAGATGTTTGGACATCTTGGGGTTGCTCTTAATCTTGTGCACACTGCCCTGATTGGGGCTGTAGTGCTCAATGTCCGTACTGAGATGCTCCGACACACGAGTTGCGAAATCGTAGCCGGTCATCTTTTCTATCCCTACGTCGATATCCGCGCTAGGGAGACCTAGGAGCCTGTCACGGACCCAGCCACCCGTGAACCGCAAAACCAGGCGGTCACCCTCGGGCTTCTCTCTGTCGATTTCTCGTGAAACGTCGAGAAGGAGTTTTCGTATCGCGGCTTCATCTGGCGAGAGTGTTAAAGCGCGCAGGGTGGTGGGAGTTGCCATTGGGTTGTATTTTTTTTTGAGAGAGATGTTGGAGGTGGTGGAGGTGATGAAGGTGGTTGAGGTAGTTGAGGTGGTGGAGGTGGTGGTGAGGGTTAAGCTCGTTTTCACGGTAGAGGTCAGAATAAAGTGTGAGTCAGCATTTTTCACAAAGTAGCCCTTCCCGGCTAGTTGTTTCCTCTAAATCGGTGGCAAAAGTCGCCCCGCAGGATTGTACTGCCGTTAGGGTTCATATGCCTGGATTGGTGGTAATCCTTTTACGCAGTAATAAATTTTCATTGAAGCCCCACAATAGATATGGTGCCTGAAGCCGTGGAGGGGAAGTGTGTAACCTCCCAACTTCGATTTTTTTGATTGGCTGGGGGCTGTCAACTAGACTATTTTGCCACGACGGAACCAATATTTGCATGCAAGCCGATATATCGTAAGGGAGGTTACGCACTTCCCATCTATCACCTCTTGCGCCATATCTATGAAAATCCTACTTTTACAGGAAACTCTCACCTCAAAGCAGTTCATGTATTTCGCCACACTCTCTTTTGACCTCTTAGAGTGAAAACGAGCTTAACCAGATAATGAGGCACTCGAGAGTCGAGATGAGGCGTTTGCTCCTCAGATCGGGCCTTCCCCCCCGGAACGGACAGCGAGGGTGAATACTCCTGCTCACGAAAGAAAGGTACTGAAAAAGAAGAAAACTGGGGCAACTGTATCTACTCTCTGAAGAGCAGGAAACTACAAGTCAACAACCGTCACGGATGATGAAACCCGTCTGATAAAAGAAGTCACACAATTCGCAATTGATTCAACTCTTCTAAGCTAATTCGCAAACCTTCACCCTCGACGAACCCAGAGAAAAGAAAAGAAAAAAAATTCTAAGCGAGGGGAAAGTCTCACCTTTCCCGGTTGTCCAACTATCTATGCACAGGGGATCCTCCTCTTGTGGTCCGCTGTCCCAAATTTTCTCTCGTGAGTTGACCGTCAAAAACCCTTGACCCGTTGTCTTGCGGTGGAAGACTCGCCCCCCCTGTCAGCCGAGCCCTAGCAACCAACCACCCCTGTAGTAAACATGACCTATTTGGTTCCTACAGAAGACAAGCTCCGCCTATTTCCTTACACAAGCAAAGATCTATGACAAACGATCATTTATGCGCCGCTGAACCATTCCCTACTACCGCATTTTCTGGTTAAGCTCGTTTTCACGCTAAGAGGTCAGAATACGGTGTGAGTCAGCACTTTTCACAAAGTAACCCTTCGGGGCTAGTTGTTTCCTCTGGATCGATGGCAAAAGTCAGCCCACAGTAAATATCCAGGAAAATCCTACGCCTAAAGGAAACTCTCTACTCAGAGAAGTTCGTGTATTTCGCCACACTTTCTTTTGACCTCTTAGCGTGAAAACGAGTTTAACCAGATAATGCGGTATCATAGCTAGAATATTGTAACCAAGCCAAACTGAATCGTATCCGCAGCAGTAGGGTGGGGAGTGCCTAAAGGAAGGTCCTCCCGTGGAACCTGAATATTGTGTGCGTGGACAAAATTAACCGATCGGCGAGCGCTCGTAATTTTCGCTGTGAGATTGTCAACCTCCTCGATACGATCCCCCAACCCAATGATGAAAAATAGGTAAAAATAATTTAAATACATGACAGAGATCAGTGCTTAGTATGCCATCAGTCAGCCTTAATAAATAAAAAAAGAGAAGGCATTATGAGGTGCCTGCTGGCGGTAATGATTTTTGTGGGAGCCCGGAAGTGATGGGTTGCCACGCTCATCAGGGTGTTCGGTTAATTTTAACCACACAGAATATCATACCATGGCAACCGATCAGAGTTGAACCAATGATCGCCAAGATACCAGGGGTAAAGTTAAATGATACACCTCGGGGCGGGCGGCATAGCAGAAATCACATACAACACTTAATTAAAAAAACACTAGCCCCTTCTCCTTTCAGGTAGCTTCTTCTTGGTCGCTCCTCCTGAAAAAATTGCCTCTTGTGGTGATCTATTAGAACTTAGCAAAAGTATGCGAACACCGAAATGCAACAGCTCGAACTTCTTTGTCAATACCCAACTCGACAAATGACCTCCAAAATAACACCCAAAAGATATTCAAAATAATAATAATAATTTAATTTAATTAATCTTTGTGTGTCTTCTATCTGTTTTATTGATGTTTTTGTTTTTATAGTGAGATATAGTATGTTTTTAAGAGTGAGGGGTAGGGTTGCGATGCTATGTGATGGAAAATTCCGGCGCTAAATCTTCGGTTACATTTGCTAAGTGATAATGGTTCAAGACCGCGTTCGGCCTGCTTTTAGGAGTGTGGAGATTGTGGCCTCATGAGGAGTCGAAGACCGAGCCTAGTTTAAGTCCTAATCATTCTCAGCTACACTTTAGCTGCCAGTGAATAAGGGGTTCTTAACCAAATTCCCCTCTCAACAACACAAATCTTTTCTTCCAGCACGTGAAGTAAGAGATCTGGCAGCAAGAAAGTTGGGCTTGACCGCACGCTATCGCTAGCCTAGAAAAGAAAGAGTTATGAATTTGTGACTGCTACGGTTCACAGACAACCAAAGTGGAAATGATAAAATTATGGAGGTGATGACACGTTTCCTCGCTATGTGACACAGCCGGGATATGGCGCCACAGCCTGGCTGAGCGACATGAACCCGAGCATGGAGAACACAAGCCGTGATGCACGGGTAAAAAAAGAAACGCCCAAGCAAATAATTGTAGATATTAAGGGAAAAGCAATGTTGCACATATTGATGGCGAGTAGAATGTCAGAGTAGACAATAGTGGTCAGCTAATTGTAGATCTAGTAACAAGTTACTTTGAGCCGCAAAGCTATGTTGAGCAACAGAGTTTCATAGCCGAATTTTTGTGTTGAGCGGCAAAGTGAATATACATAGGGTAGGGGTGGGGCGCAGATGCCTTTGAAGGAGTATGAAAGAACCAAAAAAGCAAGACAACTACTAATTCGAGTAATTCCACTACCCCCCTGTTTGTACTAATATTTCCCACTGACTGAAGCACTTCTAGCTGCTGTCCACTATTTAGAGCTGTCCCGATTGGAGCTTTCATGGGGGGTTGTGGCGCCTCGCCGCAACCATACTCCGCCTCCCCAGAGTCACCCCAAAATCACCTACACAGTTGAACTTGAGCAACTGTGAGCCTCACTTATCGCTCTACTTCTATAGATGATTCCTTGATGAGGAATCTTGAAAAAAAAGAAAAGAAAAGAAAGCCTCCAGTTGTTCAAAACCTTCGATTGAAGTGAAAACCTCCTTTCATCCCACTACCTCTATTGAAAATTTGTCGAGCAGGGAGTTAAAATTCACCGACAATCACTCCGTACCGAAGAACCATTCCGCCTGTATCTTACCTATATAGTCACTTGCATGTTAGTAGTTCCCTTTGTCACGTATTATAAACTTGAGAGGAGGAATGAGTATACCAGGTTGATATGTGGTGTTGTGAGTTGGGAGGAATTGTCGGAATGGATCGGAAAGGAAAGCAGATGAAGAATCGGGATACTGGATGCAAAAGGGACCGGAACTCCATTGTTCCGGTAGTATCCCCGGTTGGTTTCATGTGTCTTCGAATGTTGAATAAGGACTTTCTATTTTGTATATAAACACTCAACACATGCTGCCCCAATTCTCAAATCTGGCCAGAGGGGAATTAAGATGCATTCAACTCCCATCTTCACCATCCCGGAATTCATAACTTAGAACTTTTCCCACAGGACATAGAAACCTGCCTAGTTCTCAGCAAACCCTTCAGAAGCAATCTTCCGTAGCGATTTTTTCTTGGCCCCCATTCGCTTAAATAGGGTATGAGAAGCACGAGGTTCATTAAGCCCAGCTGCAGCCTACTCAACGCATAGCGATCAATTCCCAAATTCCAGCTACAGCAGTCCACATCAAATCAGCTCAACTAGCCTGTACTATATTAATACCGCCCTCGCCATCTTGTTGATAGCCGATGAAGCTTAAAGGAAAGCACCAGGAGAAGGAATAACGGTGCAATCCCAAGAGGCTGTACGCTGTGCTGTCAAAGACGGAGGAACGGCCGTTTGGATGGCTGCTATCTCTCTCGCTAGGAACAGACTAGGACATATCTCTCTCCATCTAACTAACTAACGACAACAAAACACTGCCGGAACTCAACAAACTCTTCAAAGAAACCCACGCAGCTAACACGAGCAATCTAGAACCACCCTGATATCCCTTTATCCACCCTGATCCTAAAGCTTGTGCCCTGCCATTGCGCCAACTCCCGTATGACTAGCGAAACATGGTATGAAAGAATCAATGAAACCAAATACCCGGCAACTCATACCCTATAACAAGGAACATCAATCAAAACAATGAAAGGGAAATCCTATGCCTAGTGGCATAGGATGTGGAAACAGCAACCTCCGCAAAAGTGCCTAACCACCGGAAACCACAATGAGACATGCCTATAACCGTATCTCTCCTAACCGCGTATTCAATAACACGCATATCCGCCCAACCGCCCAACCGCATGCCCTATAGGCAATCTAGCAATATCCTCTATGATTTACTATTTACTGGTATATCGTATTGAAAGCATATCGAGCCAGGGAGGGTTAGGGTTGTCGTTTAATAGTTGGCGAATCTGTGGTGTGGCTTATGATGGTGTACCGGAGCACGGTAGTTTGTAAGGTTGACTGCTAGTGAGGGTTTGGACGCACTGAGAGGAATTACGAGCAAGAAATAAACCAACAACTTGCAAATATAGGGCGGTCTTCTCCAAGCTTGCCATCTATTCTTATCCGATCGCTCATAAATTGGCCTCACTGTACATTGAGATACCTACTGCCCACAAAACACAAGACTGATTCCAACTTGACTGATGACGGGAAATGAAAAACAAGAGTAGCGCAATAAAACAAAGTCTAACCAGGACTCCAATGAAGGGAAAAAGAAAAGAAGGGGAAAAAAAATAAAAAAAGTCTATAAACAACAACCAATTTTTCAAAGCTAAGAAACATGTATTATCTGACAGTAACTAATAGGGAAGATGAAAAAGCGAAAGAAACACCGAGAGCAGAAAGGAAAACCCCAGAAACAATAGTAATCATCAAGTCCAACAGTCGTGGCCGGTCAGGGGCTGTGGTCTTCCACCGGCGGAGGCGTTGGGCAGAGTCGGGCTGCCCTTGTCGCTTCGAGACACGGATTGTTGACACCGATATATCCCGTGGTGACAATGGGGGCGCCTGTCGTGGGGTGGCGGGGCGGAGTAAAGAACGCGAGGTGTAGAAAGCTTGAGAAACCGGCTGCAGAAAGCTTGATAACGCGAGCTAGAGGAAGGTTGAGGTTGTCGTGTTCTGGGGGGTTCGGGGAAGCTATGTATTGTAGGTGTCCCACGGACCTATCGTGGTGGAGCTATGACCCTGCGCTAGAGAGCGAGTCGGCTATACCCTTTCCCGGCAGTCCTCCGGACCCCTCCTCCTACCTCGGAGCTCAACGCCATGTACGTTTGCCCAATTGGCAATGGGTTCTCCCAACCAAACATATAGCCAGTGGAAACCAGAAAACCTATTATGAATGCATGTTTATATGGGAATCTGGCATACACCCGCCCAACCCAGGAAGTCTCTATGGAATAATGAAATTTCTAGTAGCTAGGAAGGAAGGGCGAAAGGACAAGCCAAACGAAGAAGGAGGATATGATAAAAGACTTGTGGACTGCAAATAAGAGGATTTGGTAGTTGTTGTGGGGATGAGTCTTTGTATTACTCAGGCGGTGGAAGAGCTTCAGAGGCAAGATGCAAAGAAGTGGGACCACTGCGGTGATTGTGTTAAGCGGCAGCTATCAGCTGAGTTAGGGATAAAATCACCATGGTCAAACGATCTCAGCGGCCTGCGGTTGGATGCTAAGAGGAGCGCAGACTAGCGACTAGACCCTGTTATGTCGGTATTAGGATAATGAGATCTGAGTTGTATATCCACCACAGACACGTTCGGATGCGGAGTAGAAGGTGGGAGAGATTTTGGGGGGCGGTGATAAGGTTTGGTTTAGTGCTCATTGTGCCGCTCTAGTGGGACGGTCACAGTGAATTAATGTCTGTTGGAGAGAGCAAGAAGTAGCCGGGTTCGGTTCTTGTATTCTAGCGCATTTCTCTATTGCAGAAGGATTTTTACTAACCCTCTAATGCACAAACTCAGCCGCCCAAGGGAGTGAGGTCTAGCCAGAAGGGGCCTCTGCCTGGTCGGGATTCGCCGCCCCCCGCTCCAAAAGCATCTTTACCACTTCTGAATGCCCCTTCTCAGCCGCCCACGAGAGTGGCGTCCGGCAATAAAATGTGTCTACCTGGTCGGGATTGACGTCCCCTCGCTCCAAAAGCATCTTTACTACCTCCGAATGCCCGTTCTCAGCCGCCCACGAGAGAGGTGTCTGGCCATATTCGGTGTCTGCCTTGTCGGGATTGACGTCTCCTCGTTCCAAAAGCATCTTTACTACCTCCGAATGCCCGATCTCAGCCGCCCACGAGAGAGGTGTCCGGCCAGATTGGGTGTCTACCTGGTCGGGATTGACGTCTCCTCGTTCCAAAAGCATCTTTACTACCTCCGAATGCCCGTTCGCAGCCGCCCACGAGAGAGGCGTCTGGCCATAAAGGGTGTCTGCCTGGTCGGGATTGATGTCCCCTCGCTCCAAAAGTATCTTTACTACCTCCGAATGCCCGTTCACAGCCGCCCACGAGAGAGGCGTCCGGCCATAAAAGGTGTCTGCCTGGTCGGGATTGACGTCCCCTCGCTCCAAAAGCATCTTTACTACCTCCGAATGCCCGTTCACAGCCGCCCACGAGAGAGGCGTCCGGCCATATAAGGTGTCTGCCTGGTCGGGATTGACGTCTCCTCGCTCCAAAAGCATCTTTACTACCTCCTCTCGCCCTCCTCTCGCTGCCCATATGAGAACCGTACTCCCTGTACAATCGTGTGCATTGGGGTCTAATTCCCCCAGGTCCAATAATGCTGAAGCTATCCCCACGATCCCTAGGAATGCTGCCCCGTGGAGCCCTGTGAATCCCACAGGTCCCGCCTCCCTGCCATAGTATGGTTCATGGACTATCTCATAATGACAGTCGAGCAACAATAATTTGGCAGATATATGTTGATCAAATCTATCGAGGAGCCTCAGCGCAAGTATTTTGATATCTTCCGTCATCCCCCTCCTTGCATGTCCCCCCCAATGAACCGAAGAATATTTTAGAAGGGGCATTGTTACGGGGGCGGAAGAAAGAGTTGGCGAAAGAGACCTCACAGCTCCAAAATTGAGATATGTCAAGCAAACCCCGGCCATTGCTGAGTGAGGACTGTCGAATAGGGTCGAATCACTTGACAGATGCTCTTTCAGAGTAAAGTGCACTAGTCGGACAATCGACGAGGATTCCTCCACACTGACAAGACCAAGACAAGATGCTACAAGTGTCCTTAACGCAGGGATACTTTCTGGATCCAGATCTGCAGATCCTATCTCCACTCCCATAGCGTGACAGAGCTCCTCGCCCTTCAGTGGCCGTTCCGAATACAATACCCACATTAGGACCTTCAGTCCGAGTACCGATTTATATCCCTTCTGCCCCTTGAGTCGTGATAGGGTTGAGGTATAGGCCTCGCTTAGTCCATTGCCCCGTGTCATTTCTTGAAGTTTCTTCCTTCTATCACGAATGGTAACCTCTCCCAGAATAGCCTCCATGTTTAGTGAAACTAGGAGGAATCTATAGTCACAATCGTTGGCAAACATACATCACTGATAGTGTGGGGGTGCTGAATGCTCCTACTTACATATCAGATATCTTCTCTTGAATAACTCTGACAATCTCAGCTCGCAATTCCCTGTTCATCGCCTCTGGCTCGGCGTCCAGGTTCAGCTTCATCTCCACATATTCCCGGATATCCCCCAGACTAGGGCTGATGGGTATCACGACCGCCTTGGCGAAATATCTCTTAACATCACCCCCGACGTGGGGCCTCGCTGTGAGAAATATTCTTGTCCTAGGGCACTCTCGAACAATATCCCTCAGTGACCCCAGCAGCTCAGGGAGGCACTTTGGCAAATATTCGTCCAAGGCGTCGAGACAGAGGAAAACCTGGGGTAGCGAAGCAATTGCCTTTTTCAACATTCCCATCAGATCTACAAGTCGCGGCCCCCTACCACCGAATTCCCCTTGCGCGTTTTCAAACGCCTCCCGTAGATAATTGGGGATTCCCCCTCGGCGTACTAGCTGTTTGAGAATAGCCCCCATAACATTGGTGGTTGTTTGATCTTGCTGTGAAAGGAAGTCGCAGTACAAGCCTGCGAGCGCGATATCTTCCCTCCCCGCCACATCGCATAAACTGTCGATTACTAGAGAACTGCTTGTTTCTAGCCGTTAGTGGTATTCGCTTTTTCCAAAGAATCCACCTACTTACCTCAGATACGTCTTGCCTACTCCCGGATTCCCGGAGCAAAACAAGACCTCCTTACCAGCTCCATCCTCACTACCTCTCCACTCTCTAAACTCCCTCGTTTCCAAAAGCCATCCTCCAACACCGTCGAACCGGTCGGTGCGCACGCCCTGATGTCGGTGATTTGGCTCCAATGGAGAGAGCCAACGCAAAATCCGCTCATCTTCGTCGGACAAATTGAAGGTATTGGAAATATTGGAAATATTGCCGCAGTTGTTGTTACTGTCGCCAAAGGTGACGGATTGCATATGTGAAGTTTGGGCCATGATATCCTATCCAAGGTGTTGGTTCAACGTAGAAAAGGTGTAGCGGCTGGTCGTGTTATCATGGGTTTATAAATATTCAGTCAACGGAGCTGAAGAAAGCGGGGTCATGGGGCTTGTTGTGGCACGATCAGCATCCAATAAATTCCCTTCGGAGGTACAGGGCATAAGTTTTGTAGGTTACACAGGGGGTGAGGGCAGCAGAACTCGCTTGTGGAACCTACAAAACTTATTCCCTGTACCTCCGTTAAGCCAAGGTGCTTGGCCAATAGGAAATACGCCTCACAAACCTAGCCACTTACCCTTTTCTGATAGCGCCTGTAAGAAATCGGTATTTTTCTCTCTCTAGGCTTGAGCGACGACAGGTGGGTGTGCAGCCAAAGCGTGGTGGGAACTCTACACCCCAACTTAATGCCATTCGCCTTCTTCCCTGAACCAACTACTCGAGTAGACTACCTACCTAACTCCTACCCGCACATATGACACTTCTCAATAGCAAAGCCCCCTCTTGTGAACTAGCGAAACAAATGTATGGAGTTCGCATCTTAGAATCAGCCCTTAAAAATATTACGGTTGGGTCACCGTCCGATCGCACGCGGAAAGCCGTCGCAGCTACAAGTGGCCTTCCGGAAGCTTCGAGAGAAGGTAATGGACTTGGGCTTGACGCTTTTAACCTCGGAAATGAGGCTGAGTAATTTCCCGTACGGGAATTGAGGCTCTTGGCGCAATGGTCCCTAAGGAATGCTATCCCTTAGTCTGTCGGGTGCCGCGCCCAAGAAATCTAGTTAAGAAAATTTCAAATCTGGCTAAGAAAATAACGGGTTCTGGGAAGTGACCTTCCTTAACAGGAAATAAATTACAATGGTTTTAAACTGAGACTTGTTACCACCGATTTCTTGGGCGCTCTGACAGACTAAGGGATAATACCTGGAGTGATGTGCGGTTAGGATTCGCATTCGCATCTTCCGAAGTTATCTGCATCCGGTCTGACGCTTTCGGTTGGATTATTCTTCTTCAAGGATAGCAATTGGGGCTTGGGGGGATAAGAATACCTTTTCAGGCGTCTCTCGAAGGGTTAACGGTCCACTTTTAAACTGCCTTAATGGGGAGGCTTTTCCATGCATGCTAGCCCTGGGTTTCCATTCTGAAATTGTCAAAGTGTCTACCCATCGCTACCCCTGTGGAAAAAGTTCCTATAGATTAAAATTGGGTGACTGTTTACCGTAATATCTTCAAGTCGTCATACAATAAGAAGCCGCCAGGTGCTCAGGCAAAGACTCCGGGTGGATTGGGATTTCAATTTGAACTGCATGACCTGCAGGTGCCTGGGCATCCTGCAGTTATTTGTGAATGACCTGTACTCGTAATTTTCTGACGTTTGTAAAAACGACCGGGTCCGCATATGCTCGCAGATGCTAGATGGCCCAATGATATCGACGGTAACAACTCATAAAATGAAAACTCTGACCTAAATTCAAGTACC